>Ga0316201_10000667_pt1 | contig 20584 bp, 18 predicted proteins | sample CS6wburrow_MG_FD_204516 | JGI IMG/M metagenome (GOLD analysis project Ga0316201, IMG submission 204516) | Coastal sediment microbial communities from Delaware Bay, Delaware, United States - CS-6 worm burrow | ecosystem: Environmental > Aquatic > Marine > Coastal > Sediment | place: USA... | reverse complement strand
TCAGCCGCGTCATGCTCAAGTTGATTTCAACGGGCAACCAGCTGTCGCCCGATATGATTACCCCGGACGGTTTCGCCGACTGGGGGCCCAATGTCGCAAAGGTCGATGCTCCCCTGGAGATTCTTCGCAAAGCGATCCCCATGCCCACGCTGCACACCACCAAGACAGCCTGGGAAGTCAATCTCAAGACCTCGGTCGAGCTGTATACGATCTGGGAAGAAACCGGCGTGCTCGACAGTCTTGAGACCATCGATGAAAACCTGTTCGACGTGATCCTCGACATCATGGATGAAAAACGTGATGACTATGAGGACTGGCTCGACGATCAGGACGACGATTAGCAGGGCAGGAGATAACTATGACGACAGGTAACGGTAACGGCGGAGAGCGCTTTACTGGCCATGGCGCCGAGTGGACAGATGCGAAGCTCTCGAAAGAAGACGCGCACGTAGCGACCGTGTGGGTCGACCAGATCATCAACAAGCGTTCGATGCTCACCAACAAAGACCGCGTCGAAGATGTGCGCGACATCATGTGGCAGCTCGAGAAAGAAGGCGAGATTGTCGTGCATCGTGTTACGGACGAGCACAAGCCGACCATGGTCAAGACGCTGTACGGTTGGGATAAGAAGATTCCGACGACGCGCCTCTGGCACCACAAGTCCTGTGGGCAGTGCGGCAATATCCCGGGTTATCCGGCATCACTGCTCTGGCTGATGAACGAAATGGACATCGAGTATCTCGACGAGACGGATCAGACGTCTTGCACGGCCTGGAACTACCATGGCTCCGGCATTGGCAACCTGGAGAGCCTCGCTGCCGTATTCCTGCGCAACTTCCACCAGGCCTATGTCTCGGCCAAGGCGCAGGGGCTTCCGGATGGCTATTTCTATCCGCTGGTGCACTGCGGCACATCTTTCGGCAATTACAAGGAGGTGCGTGGCTACTTGCTGCATTCGGCGAAGCTGCGGGAACGCGTGAAGAAGATTCTCGGCAAGCTGGGCCGCCTCGTCGATGGCAAGCTGCTGATACCGGAAGAGGTCGTGCATTACTCCGAATGGCTGCACGTAATGCGTAAGCAAATAAAGAATCATCAGGTTATCGATTGCAGCCACATTCGTGCGACGGTTCATCCGGCCTGCCACGTTTATAAAATGGTCCCCGAGGACGCGATCTATGACGATGACGTTCTTGATGGCAATCGTGTTGCGGTAACGACCGGATTGCTTGAGACGCTTGGCACACAGGTCATCGATTATTCGACCTGGTATGACTGTTGCGGCTTTGGGTTCCGCCACATCATTTCCGAACGTGAATTCACGCGCTCTTTCGCGATCGATCGCAAGCTTCGCATCGCACAGGAAGAAGCCCACGCCGACATGATGGTCGGCCACGACACCGGCTGCATAACCACACTGGACAAAAACCAGTGGATCGGCGCTGCCGCCGGCAAGCCGGTCGAGATGCCGGTGCTGGCGGACTGCCAGTTTGCTGCACTGGTCTGTGGCGCGCATCCGTACAAGATCGTGCAGTCCCACTGGCACGCATCCGCAACAGAAACCCTGATGGAAAAGCTCGGTATCGACTGGGAGAAGAAGAAAGCAGAATTCGAGGCCTACCTGAAGGATGTCGAGGCCGGCAGGGGTGAGACCCTGTACGACCCGCGCCTGATGATCACATCCGGTCCCGGATTCAAACCGCTTCCTCGGCCGCAGTCGACCGACAAATAATCGAGCAAATGTTATGAGCAAACCAATTCTGATCGTAGGTGGCGGCCCGGCGGGTCTCGCTGCGGCGCATAGCCTGGCAACGGTGGGCAAGAAAGCCATCATCGTCGAAAAAGAGGACAAACTCGGCGGCGCGCCGATTCTATCGGGCTACGCGAAACTGGTGCCGTCCGGCGAATGGGCCAGGGATGCGATCGGTGGCATGGTGAGTCGCGTGGAGAACGTCGACAACGTTGATATCGAGACGGGAGCGACCGTTACCGCGTTCGATGGCACCCCGGGGGATTTCACGGCCGAGTTGTCGAATGGCAAAAAGGTTGAGGCAGAAGCGGCGATTCTTTGTAGCGGCTTCACGCACTTCGACTCTGTGAACAAGCCGGAGTGGGGTTTTGGCACGTTCGAAGATGTTGTCACCACGACGCAGGTCGAACAGATGATCTCGTCCGGCCAGGGCGTGCGCTGCCCATCGGACGGGCGCAAACCCGAACGCGTCGCGATTCTGCTGTGTGTGGGTTCGCGTGATCGGCAGATTGGCCGCGAATGGTGCTCAAAGATCTGCTGCACCGTCTCCGCCAACATGGCGATGGAAATTCGCGAGGAACTACCGAACTGTCACGTCTACATTTACTACATGGACATACGCACCTTTGGTCTGTACGAGACGAAGTACTACTGGCAGAGCCAGGAAGAATTCAAGGTCAAGTACATCAAGGCGCGTATCGCCGAGGTCACGTCCGACGGCGAAAAGCTGATCGTCAAAGGCGAGGACACGCTGGTCAAACGTCCGATAACAATTCCATTCGACATGGTCGTGCACGCTATTGGTATGGACCCCAATGTCGACAATCCGTCGATCTCGGAGGTATTCGGAATCGACCTGGAACAACATGGCTTTATTGATATCGGCCACCGCTATGGCGCCATGGGCGAGACCTCACGTCCCGGTGTGTACGTGGCCGGCGCTGCGACTGGACCGGAGACTATCGACGACTCGATAGCCCAGGGTCACGGTACGGCGATGGCCGTGCTTTCCGGCCTCAAAGAATTCGGCAAGATCGCCTGAGGCGATTGACGATGGCATCGACGTCCGCACTTCAACCGCACGAGTTTGAGCGACCGGTGCTGGACCTGTCGGCAGATGCGCTGCGGGCCGGGCTGCAGATCATGATTCGTGGCAGTGAAGACCACGGCGGTATCGAGCGCTACATCGATGCTGTCAAGCTCAAGAGCAAGATGTTTCAGCAGGCGCTGATAGAGAATGACATCAACGCACTTGACCTCGAGACCTTCAAGGGACTGTGCACGTTCATGGCGACCGTGCGTCGCAGGGTCGGCGATTGGCTTAGCGAAGAGCGCTTCGCGGAGATGCGTCAGGGCATCGTCGAGTTATTCGTCGAGGACGATCACATCGACATCCGCATCGCCCGCTTTTGCGATCGGTTTCCAACCGACAAGAAACATCGTTGGGTGCGCGACCTTGCGGTCGAGCTGCTGCACAACGCTGAGCCCGAACGCGTGCCGCTCATGAATCGCTGGGTGTGGGACGCGAAAGCCAATACCGGCGTGATTCGCGAGATCTGGCACGGCGACGATGTCGATCATATGACGATCAAGGTCGGCGACGGCTATGGTACCTACCTGATGCTGCGCGAGGAGCTGAGCCAGTTCCTGAGCGACAACGGCTTCTTTCGCGATGTGCTGTTTTATGTCGACGTGCTCTGCGCGCAGGTCTACGCACAATACATCTGCGAGCAGGGCGGCAGCTACCTGCGCGTTGACTTCTCGGCGCCTGAAGATCCCATGCAGCACACACGGCGCTTGCTGGGGCTCGATGGCGTCCAGCCCGGCAGCGGCAGGACGCGCCTTAAATCCATTGCCGGTGAAGCCTTCATCCTCGATGAGAGCCAGACACTGAACTAGGGATAACTCAATGCCAATCCATGAAAAATCGTTGATTCGCGAGGAAAACCTCGAGACACATGAGAACCTGGTTATTGATGGGGTGGATGTCTCCGGACACTGGAGCACTTTCATCAAGACGCGCGTCGTCAGTGACTACAACGAGGCGCTGCAGGATGAAATCGCCGCGCTTCCGGGGGGTGAACAGATTCATCGTTGCTGGCAGTGTGGCTCGTGCACGAATGCCTGCACGGTTAACGAAGTTAACCCCGACTTCAACCCGCGGTACTGGATCTACCTGATTCGCATGGGTATGGAGTCTGAGTTGTTGCGCGACAAGGACATCATCTGGCAATGCGTGTCCTGTAACAAATGTACGTACGCCTGTCCGCGTGACGTTTTTCCCGAAGGCGTGATGAAAGCAACGGCCCACTGGCTGGAGAGAAAAGGACATACACCAAAATCGCCTTCGACACACTTTGACGAGGTCTTCACGGAGCAGGTCCTAAAGACCGGCAAGATCGAGGAGAGTCGCACCATGCGCCGCTTCTTCACGAGAACGAAGCAGAAATTGGTGCAGCCGTGGATGATCGAGATGGTTCGAAAAATGATCAACGGCTTGCCCATTGGCATGTTGACCCGCATGGGGCTCGCGACGCTGGTCGCGCCGCGCACGAGCAACTGGTCGAAGGCCTCGGCCGCAATGCAGGAGTACATAGAAGAACAGCATGAGAAGCAGGAGCATGCGCTGAATCTCGCCCAACTGATCGAAACCGCCAAGCGTGACGCGGCCTGATAAGGACTAGCGACCGATGACGACGAAAGACAAGTATAAGAAAGTTGCTTACTACCCGGGCTGTGCGCTGGAAGGTAGCGGCCATTCCTATAACCGATCTACGAAGGCCGTCGGCAAGGCGCTCGGACTGGACCTGGTCGAGGTGAAAGACTGGAATTGCTGTGGCGCGATGGAGGTGAAGAACGTCGACCCGAAACTGCAGACGTATCTTTCGTCGAGGGTGATGTCGACAGCGGCCAACGAGATGGATATGGATGTTGTCATGGCGCCGTGCAACGGCTGCTATCACAACCTCAAGAAGGCCGAATACGACCTGGAACACGACGCAGAATCGGTTGAAGTGGTCGACAAGCTGTCGAAAAAGGCCGGCCACAAGACCTACGAGTCCGGACAGGTTGAGACCATCCATGCACTCGACTGGATCAAGGATACGATCGGCGAGGAAGGCCTGAAGGAGCGCGTCAAGAATTCCCTGAGCGGTATCAAGGTCGCCAACTATTACGGCTGCATGTACACGCGGCCGAGACACATTTTCCCCGAGAAGGACCAGGGGCCGGGCAGCGAGTCGACCTCCAAGCCGCACTTTATGGACGATCTCCTGGCGGCAGCCGGCGCAGAAAACGTCGACTTCCCGCTGAAGACGGCCTGTTGCGGCGGCGCCCACACGCTGTCGGACAGCGATCTGTCGACGAAGCTGGTACTTAATATTCTCAAGACGGCCAAGCTCGCAGGCGCGGAGGTGATCGCGACCGAGTGCCCGACCTGTCACTCGGGCCTGGAGATGCACCAGATTCGCGCCGAGAAGACGCTGGGCGAAAAAGTCGACATCAAGATCCTCTACTTTACGCAGTTACTTGGTATGGCGCTGGGCCTGAAAGCGCGGAAGGTTGGCGTCCACGAAAACATCTCGGATTCCGTCAAGTTCCTCAAGGCACGAGGCCTGGGGTGAGGTCGCTCAGCGAACTCGAAGCCGTCTTCGAGTTACCACGTGCGTCGCAGGATCCAGACCTTGCAGCCGGTGAATTATTGCAGGCTAGCGAAGAGGTGCTGGAGCACTGGATAACGGCCCGGGGTGACGTTCCAACCAGCGACAGGCGCGAGGGTTTTCGCCTGCTCGCGCTGCACCGCCAGGGTGCGAAGGGCGATCCGAGCTTCAACGCCTGTCGGGAGACCTGCCGGGAAATTGCTTACCACTACAACCTGGTAACCCTGCGAGACGTATATTCGGATATTACGGATCGCTTATGTATGCTTTCGATGATATCTAAGCACCTGTATTTGTTTGTCAGCGGCAAGCTGCAGGTCGCCCAGCTGGGCGAATTCTGCTGTTCGGCCAAGCCGGTACGAGCCACTGACAGTGCCGTCCCCAAATAAAAGGAAGCCTGACTATGCCATCTGTACGCGGATGTAACCTACCCGACGACCTTCTCTATGACGTAGACAATCACATCTGGTTTTCGGAAGTCGGCGACGGCAACGTGAAGATCGGAATGACGGCTGTCGCAACGGCGATGTCCGGCAAGCTGGTTGCGTTCACGCCCAAGCGCGTCGGCCGCTCGGTTCGCGCCGGCAAGTCCTGCGGCACGCTGGAATCGGGCAAATGGGTCGGACCCGCGAAGTCAGCCGCCGGCGGCGAAGTCATTGAGGTCAATGACGCCATGGTCGACGAGCCCAGCCTCGCGAATGACGATCCCTACGACGCGGGCTGGCTGCTGATATTGAAGCCTGAGGACTGGGACTCGGTCAAAGGCACGCTCGTGGCAGGCACCGATGTGACCGCCCCTTACGAGGCGAAGATGGACGCCGAAGGATTCGGAGGCTGCGCTTGAACGATAGCGTTGAAGCCGTCGAGCCCGTGGACAGCGGGGAACAGATGAAGGAGCTGCACGACATGGCGGCGCACGCCGTCGAGTTGCTGAAGGCGATGGCGAACGAGTGGCGCCTGATGATTCTGTGCCAGCTGGCGGAGGGCGAGAAGACGGTTAGCGAATTGCAGTCCGTTCTGGGGCTCAGTCAGTCGGCGTTGTCGCAGCATCTCGCCATCCTGCGACGGGAGCGGATTGTGCAGGCACGCAAGCAGGCACAGTCGGTCACCTATTCCCTGTCGGGGGAGGATGCGACCAAAGTTATGGACACATTGCACGACGTATTCTGCGGGGTGCAGGGAGAAGAAAGATGACCAGCAAGACAGTAAGGGGCTTTGTCGCAGTAACGGCGATGGGCATGTTGGCGTTCAGCGGTTCGGCGCTGGCGACAAATGGTTATTTCACACACGGCGTTGGTGCGCAGTCGAAGGGCATGGCGGGCACCGGCGTCGGTTCGAATGCGGATATGGGCGCGATCATGACGGCGTCCAATCCGGCACTCGGCGTCTTTGTGGACGACAACTGGGAAGCCGGTATGTCCATTTTTAGCCCGCGGCGCAGTTTCGTCGCAGGCACCAGCCAGCTAAACGGCGGCATTATCGACATCGACGGCAACGGGATTGATCCTAATGACCTGCCGTCCCACACGATCAGGGCCGGTGAGTACGATAGCAGCAGTGAGTTCTTTCCTATTCCTTACGTGGCCAAGAACTGGAGTCTCGAAAACGGTGGCAATATCACGGCCGCCTTCTATGGTCGCGGCGGCATGAATACCGACTGGGATAACTCTGACCTGACGGCAACGTCCTATTTCTGCGGTGGCGATCCTGCCGCACTCGAGCCGCCGGCCACGGGCCCGGGCCCCTATTGCTCGGGCAAAGCCGGTGTTGATCTGTCGCAGGCATTCCTGACGGTAAACTATTCCGCCATGACCAGTGACAAGTTCGCCTGGGGCGTTGGGCCGATTTTCGCCCTACAATCGTTTGAAGCCAACGGCGTTGCTGTATTTACGCCGATTACGAAGACATTCGCGGCGTCGGGCGGGACGACTCTTCCGACAAACTTGAGCAACAACGGCCACGAGATGACGTTCGGTTTCGGTTTCGCCGGCGGCATCTGGTTCGCAATGAGCGACGCCGTGAGCGCTGGTCTCTCTTATCAGTCGAAGATTTCGATGGGCGAATTCGACGACTACGCGGATCTGTACGCCGAGGCGGGCGGATTCGATATTCCGTCAAGCATCAAGGCTGGCATCTCGTTCGTGGCGAGCGACATGCTGCGCGTCAACTTCGACGTTGAGCATACCGCGTTTGGCGAAGTTGACTCCGTCGGCAATCCGATGATGAATATGCTGGGTTGTCCAACGCTTCCTTTCGGCGGCACGGATCTCGAGAGCTGCCTTGGCGGCGCTAACGGTGCCGGCTTCGGTTGGGATGACATGACGACTTACAAGCTCGGCTTTGAATGGATGCGGGATGAGGCCAATACCTGGCGTTTCGGTTACAGCTACGGTGAGCAACCAATCCAAGGCGCCGATGTCCTTTTCAATATCCTGGCACCGGGCGTCATGGAACAGCACATTACGCTCGGCCTGACACGAAAGGCCGCAAGCGGTGGTGAGTGGAACTTCGCGTTCATGTACGCGCCGGAAAATTCAATTTCGGCACCTAGCATGTTCGACCCAACACAGACGATCGAGTTGAAGATGGACCAGCTTGAGTTCGAAGTTGCGTACAGGTTCTAGGAGTCAAACATGAAGGCCAGAGTTTTAATGGCCGTAGTTACGATTGCGGCGCTGATTTCAGCGCCGCTTTCGTTTGCGGCAGATGGCAAGATCGGCATCTTCGAGACAATACTCGAATCCTCGCAATCTTTTTCCGAGACGACGCAGGCACTCGAAGCGGTCCTCGATGATTCCGCATTGCAATTGCATGGCTCACACGACGTGCGAGTGCCCGACGGTGCTCACCAGGCCCGAGTCTATGTACTGACGTCGCCCGCTTACGGCGCAGCGGCGGCTGAGGAGTCGGTGCGCACGATCTCCGCGCAGATTCTGCGTGTTGCAGTGTACACGCAGGGCGACGAACAAAAGACCTACGTCAACATGGCGAATCCGGTTGCGCATGCGATGGTATTTTACGCGAAGTCGTCGAATTACGATGAGCTGATTGCGGCGGCGCGGGATGCTGCGTCCGAGCTGCGTGAACTTGTCGCGGCGCTACCCGGAGATGCGGTGAGTCGTCAGCAGAAACCGGTGCGCTCGGAAAAACATTACCGCAAGTTCAAGGGTGATGGGCCGGCCCGAATGATGGCCAAGTTTCGACCGTTCGAAAAAAGCCAGCTACCCGTCAAGATAAAATCGTCAGCCGGATTCGATGCGACGGTGGAACAGGTTGTGGCTGCACTGAAAGCGGGAACGGTTAGCGATGCGTCAGATTCGACGGGATGGGAAGTTGTTGCCCAGGTCCGATTGCGTGACGACGCTGTCTACATCGGCGTGACGAACCCCTACATCGAAGACAAGATGGTTCGTATCAATTCACGCTTCCGCGGCGATTCGAAAAGCGAGCTATCCCCGTACCCCGGCGTTGACCACGTAGCGGCATTGCCGACCGAAATATTGATCGTCAAACACGGTGACGGCGCCAAGGTCTTGCACTATGGCCAGATGTGGCGCATGCAGCTGTATTTCTGGGATTCAGGATACCGCGCGTTTACGGCCAACGTCGGTGTGCCTAGTACGATAGCTAATTCTATCGAGGCGGCGCTGGAGTAAGGAGCGCCGCAAAGCGCTATTTCAGGAGATCGTGGTCGGGCGGCAGCTTGTGGGAATCCCACATGCTCATTTCAGGAGTTCGTGATCGGCGGGCAATTTGTGCGTAACCCACATGGCCAGCCTGTGCCGCATCTTGGGCAAATTGAGCTGGTCCGGTGGTAGCGGTGCAATTTCCTTGTCATGCACCAGCAGCCGGTAGACATACTCGGTCTTCAGGTCGTGCGAGTCCGTGGGTTCGAATTCTACGATGCCGCGTTTCACGGCGTCGTCGATCACGATTCGCAGCGCCTCGGCCAGCAGGCCTTTCTCGTTTTTCAGTTTTTTGGCCACTCATCACACCGTGTTCATCAGCAATTGAGGCATAATCGCCGTATGACAAAGACTGTACTTGATCCTGAGTTTCTGCGACAGCAGATTGTGGGTGTTGACTCCACCTTTGAGACGCCGTTTGGCGAGCGCCTCATGGTGTACTGCGATTACACGGCTTCGGGACGTTGCCTGCGGTTTGTCGAATCGTATTTGCAGAGCCTGCAGCGCGTTTACGCGAACACGCATACCGAAGATGACATCACCGGCCGCAGCATGAGCCAGCTTCTGCACGAGGCCGAAGAAGCGATCAAGGATTCGGTTAACGCCGGTCCGGATGGCCGTATCGTCGCGTGCGGCACCGGCGCAACCGGTGCCATCGATAAGCTGCAGCAAATCATTGGTGTCGCGCTCGCGCCGGCGACGCGCAAGAATCTCGAGGATTCGCTGGCCGCCCTGGATGCTGATATCGACAACAAAGTATTGCGCCAGCATCTTGAAGATGTGCAGCCGGTCGTTTTCATCGGTCCGTACGAGCATCATTCGAACGAGATCTCCTGGCGCCAGTGCCTTGCGACAACGATAGAGGTCCGGATGGACGCGACCGGCAATATCGATCTTGCTCACCTGGAAGAACTGCTGCAGGACCCACGCTACCAGGGCCGGCAGCGCATCGGATCGTTTTCTGCGGCATCCAACGTCACCGGTATACGGTCGGATGTGCACAAGATTGCGAGCCTGCTGCACAAATACGATGCGATGGCCTGTTTCGATTTCGCGGCCTGCGCGCCATACGTCGACATCGATATGAATCCGCGGCCGGCCAACGCGGGCGAGGATCCCAGCATCGACGCGATCTTCGTATCGCCACACAAATTCCTGGGCGGCCCGGGTTCAAGCGGCGTGCTGGTATTCAACGAACGAATTTACAATCGCGAGTTACCGCCAAGCATGAGCGCCGGTGGCACCGTTGACTATGTCGGCATGCATGGCCAGGATTTTATTCGTCGTATTGAAGAGCGCGAAAAGGCCGGGACGCCAGGCGTCCTGCAGACGCTGAAAGCGGGCCTGGTCTTCCAGATCAAGGATCGTGTCGGTGTGGACGTTATCAACGCCCGTGAACATGAGCTCACAGACAGAGCGATGAAGAGTTGGGCGGGCAATGAGAACATCGAAGTGCTTGGCAATCCGGACCCGGGCAGCCGCGTCGGCATCATCTCGTTCAATATCAAGGATGGCGCCGGCAAGTACCTGCACCACAAGTTCATCACTGTTTTGCTCAATGATCTGTTCGGGATCCAGTCACGTGCAGGCTGTTCCTGTGCCGGGCCCTACGGGCATCGATTGCTGAATATCGACGACGCAACCTCGGAACGATATCGCTCGGCGGTACAGCACGGGCACTGCGGTTTGAAGCCCGGCTGGTGCCGCGTCGGTCTGCACTGGGTCATGGACGATGCGGAAGCAAACTACATTATCGACGCCGTGCATTTTCTGGCGAACGAAGGCGGCCAGTTTCTCAGCCTCTACGAGTTTGACCTGGCGACTGGTACCTGGAAACACAAGTACGCGAGCTCGGAGCTACGGAGCTTTTCGCTCGACGATGCCTTGAATAACCAGGAGGGTGAGCCTGCGATCTTGTCCCTGGCCCTGCGCCAACAGTTGTACAAACACTACATGACGGAGGCGAAGCGCATTGCCCAAAGCCTGCGTGAGGAACCTCCCGTCGAGTGTTGCTCACTGGAAGGCGAGTTCGAAGACCTACAGTTCTTCAAGCTGCCCGCCAACGACCGCCAGCAGCACTAAAGTCCCGCAAGCTAACCACGCAAACAGGACACCAGCTAACCGGCGGCGGACTTGCGTGCGGGCAACAGCCCGCTCAGACCGGCGCCAATAACCACGAGCAGGAAAGCGCCAATGTCCAGGAAGGGCAGCGGTGCACTGCCGAAGCCGAACATCGCGAGCAGTGCGACGCCAACGCATACCAACACCGCACCGGCAACCAGCCGGGCCGCCGGGGGTACCGGCGCGTCGGCAGGTCGAGTGCGTCTCTCCAGCGGTCCGAGCAATAGCGCAACAGGGAACAGGCAGGCATACAGCGCGGCGATCCACACTGGTCTCGTGAGCCACCATGCCTGGCTGGCAGGCTCAATCCCGAGCCCGAAACCGCCGGCGAGATACAGCAGCGAGATGAGGATGACCATGACGGTCAGGTGCCACAGGTAGAGCGTCATGATCATGCTGTTAATCAACACGGTGGCGGCCCATAGCCGCACGTTACCGAGCAGGCGTCGCATTGGTGCTTCGATTGACAGAAGCAGGCCGAATTGCGCGATACCGAGTGCGAGCAATGTGATCTTCGGCGGCAATGTGTTACTCAGATTTTCATCGGGCGAGCCAACCATCGCGAACGGGTAGGGTCCCTTGAATATCAGCAGTGCCAGTACCGACAAGCCAAGCGCCGAGTACACGAGCAGGCGCGCCGGGCTACCCATGCGGCCGTCGCGCCAGGCGTACCCGAGATGGTGCACCGCGAGCCAGACCCAGAAATAATTCGTCCAGCCCAGCCATTGCTGCTTCGACGCAAAGAAAGCGACATCGACCAGGGCTCCGACAATCACGAAAAACCAGAATGAAGCAAAGCCCCAGCGTTCCCAGGCAATGTAGGTGGCCGGCGCCAGCACAACAACGACAGTGTAGATGGCGAGAAACCAGATCGGGATCAGCGACGCGCGTGATGCCAGGTTCAATACCTCACCGCTGACGCCCGAGAAATGCAGCACGAAAGCAAGTAGCCCCCATACGACCAGCAGCAGCAGCAGCGGTGAAATCAGCCGGTTGAGGCGCGTCACCAGCCAGCCGGCGTAGTCGGTGCCCTTTCGCCTGGCGCTCTCCAGCGACACCGCGTTGGCGTAGCCGCCTACGATGAAGAAGATCGGCATGACCTGGAACACCCAGGTCAACCACTGTGTTTGGGGACGCATTTCCAGCAGGTCACCAGGGATAAGGTCACCGTCTTTGAAATACAGGGCGACGATCAGCCAGTGGCCGGTGACGACCATCAGGATCGACACGGCCCTCAGAAAATCGACGTAGCGATTGCGCTCGTCGGGCGTCTTTTCGGCCATCTCGACGGCCTGCGACCAGATACTCATGCGGGCAGTCTACCGCATGTTGCTCAATCGCATTCGCCCTTACGTCCGCAGCCGCCGCATTTTAGCGATCTCGCTTTTGCATCGGGATCGTGTTTTGCAAGCCAAACCTGGAAGATCGCCCAGAAACCGCACAGCGCGACGACGGCGAGAAGAGGAATAATGTAGGTTGAGATCATCCGCTCACTCCCGTCAGGTCGAGCTGAATAGCCCGGCGAATCCCATGAATGCCATCGACAGGATACCGGCGATGATCAGGTTCATCGCAGTGCCCTGGATCAGTTTCGGGATGTTGGAAAGCTCTGCTTCTTCACGAAGCCCCGCGAGCAGCACGAGCGCCAGCGTGAATCCGATGCCGGCCCCGAGCGCGTACACAATGCCCTCGACAAAACCATAGCCCCGGTTGGTCGCAAAAATCGCGAGACCCAGGATCGCACAGTTGGTTGTGATCAGCGGCAGAAAGATGCCCATTGCACGGAACAGGGCCGGGCTCAGTTTCTTGATCAGCATCTCGATGAACTGCACGGTACTCGCGATGACCACGATAAAGCAGATCAGCCTGAGGTAGGGCGCATGCACCAGAACGTAGGTATTCAGAACCCAGGCACACACGGCGGTAACCAGCATGACAAATGTCGTCGCGAGGCCAAGGCGAGCAGAGGTTTCCAGGGAGTTCGAGACGCCGAGGAACGGGCATAGCCCGAGAAAATACGTCAGCACGAAATTATTGACGAGTAAGGCGCTTATGAAGATCCAGGGTAGGTTATCCATCAGTTTTCGGCTACTGGCTGCCGCTCCTCTCAGCTGCGGCGACATCCGCCAGGAACTCGTCTTTCTTGAATTTGAACCAGTTGAAACACAGCAAGATAACGCCAAGGGTCAGGAAGCCCCCTGGCGGCAGGATCATGATGATCCAGGGCTCGAAATTCTCGCCAAAAAGGCTCACGCCGAACAGGGCGCCGTCACCAAGGAGTTCGCGGATCGCGCCGAGCGAAAACAGAGCGATCAGGAAGCCGCTGGCCATACCCATGGCGTCGAGAACGGCGAGGCGTACCGGGTACCTCGATGCGAATGCTTCCTGCCTGCCGAGGATCATGCAGTTAGCAACGATCAGCGGAATAAAGGCGCCGAGTTCCTTGTGTACTTTCGGCACCAGCGCGAGCAACGTGTAGTCGGCAACAGTGACGAACGTCGCGATAATGATGATGAAACAGGAGATACGTACCTGTTTCGGAATCCAGTTGCGGAAGCTCGATACCAGGAAACTGGAACCCACCAGCACGAAGAATGTTGCCATGCCCATTGCCAGCGCGTTGATCGCGGAATTGGTAACGGCGAGCATCGGGCACATGCCAAGTACCTGGACGAATACCGGGTTGTCACGCCAGATTCCCTTGATGAACTCGTCGTAAGGTTGCTTGTCGCTCGCCGTCATCGTGACTCCTCTTGATTCGCCGGGTCAGTCTCGTCGAAGGCCGGTTCGGATCCCGCTGGCGGCAATCGTTGCAACCAGCTTGCGTGCGTTTCGTTAATTATCCGGACCACAGCCTTCGAGGAAATTGTCGCGCCGGTAATGGCATCGATCTCGTTGGCGCGGCTTTTTTTACCTTGCTTGACGGCAACGATTTCCGGAACAATGGATAATGCGCCGAAGCTGCTGACGAAATCGGCATCCTTATAGATCTTGTCACCCAGTCCCGGTGTCTCCCGGCTCTCGAGCACCTCCATGCCGCGTACGAGTTTTTCTTGCGGCGTGTAGCCGTACAGCAAAGCGATCGTATCCTGGAAGCCCGGTCCGGCCCCGGGTATGGCATAGCCGACGAAACCACCTTGCTCGTTGTAGCCACCGTAAACGGCTTGTTCGCCAGGCGCGAGCTCCGGCGCGACGACGAGTTCCCCGTTCCTGTATGCAAGCGGCTGCATCCTGCTGACACCCGGAAGCACTTTGAACACGGCTTCGCGCAACTCTCGTGCTTTATTCGCGGTAATCGTCGGCAGCGTTGATTCATAAATCCCGATGATCGCGATGCCGGAAATCAGCCCCGCGATTGCCAGTGTCAGCACCAGCCGCAGCGAGCTGGGAGCAGGGGTTTCGGTGCGCATAGCGGCGGTCATGGAGAGTCAGCCCCGCGTCCGAATACGCGCGGTTGCGTGTATCGATCAATCAATGGTGTCGCTGCATTCATGAGCAGGATGGCGTACATCACGCCCTCGGGGAGGCCGCCGAATACCCGGATCAACATGACGAGCACGCCGACGCCGATGCCAAATATCCATGCGCCTCTCGGCGTGACGGGCGATGACACCGGGTCGGTTGCCATGTAAATTGCGCCAAGCAACAGACCGCCGGAAAATACCGAGAACATTGGTGTAGGAAAGCGCGCCGAGTCCACCATGCCAAGTGCGGCAGAGAACAGGATGACGGTAGCCAAAATGCTGACCGGTATGCGCCAGTCAAGATCGCGCCGCAACCAGAGATACACGCCGCCCAACAGAAGCAACAGGCCATTGGTTTCTCCAAGTGAGCCACCCGTCTTGCCCAACATCAGGTTCGTCAACGGCGTGACTTCCTGCTCGAATTTCAACAGGCCCAGCGGCGTTGCCGCCGTCACAGCGTCGATCTCTGGCTGCATAAACGGCAGCGCAAGGTTGCCCGGATAGACGCTAAGAAAGCCGCCGTCGCCGGTGGCCGATACCCAGGTCGTCATTGCGATCGGAAACGTTGCAAGCAGGAATGCGCGGCCAAGCAGGGCAGGGTTAAACAGGTTGTGGCCGAGGCCTCCCCAAATAACTTTGCCGAGGCTTATCGCAACGAATCCGCCGAGGAATGCCATCCAGAGCGGCAGGCCCGGCGGCAACGTCAGGCCGAGAAGCAGTCCCGTCAAGACGGCGGTCGAGTCACGCAATGACTCGCTACGATCGTTGCCGGCAGCGAACAGCCACTCCGCGAGGACGGCACCGACAATACATGTGCCGAGAATCAGAATGGCGCTCAGACCGAAAAACCATATCGATGCGCCTGTTGCGGGCAGCAATGCGAAGATCACGTCGCGCATCGCTTTCGGCGTTGTCATTCCCTGGCGGAGCAACGGCGCATGAAACAGCAGGAGATCGGGGTCCTTGTTCTTCACCCTGTCGACTCCTTGCGGTGCGTCAGGTCATCCTTTGCGGTTCGAATGAGCTGCACGATCGGTATGTTCGACGGGCAGGCGAATGTACAGCAGCCGCACTCCACACAATCAAAAACGTTGAGGGCCTTCATCTCATCGAAACGACGTGCCCTGGAAAGACGAGCGAATCGCGACGGGTTCAGGAAATAGGGACAGGCTTCGAGGCAGCGGCCACAGCGAATGCAGGGATACTCCTTGCGCCGCGCAGTCTCGGATGCGGTGAAGACGAGGACACCGGAGCACCCTTTCAGCACGGGCACGTCGAGACTGGCGATCGGCCGGCCCATCATTGGTCCGCCCATGATGATCTCACGCGTACCGCCCTTGAGACCGCCGCAGAATTTCACCACCTCACGCACGGGCGTGCCGAGCGGCACGATCAGATTGGCCGGGTAGGTGACGCCGGGACCCGCTACCGTAACAACGCGTTCGATCAGCGGCATGCCACGCAGGAAGTAGTCCGCTACGGCGACAATCGTACCGACATTGTTGACGTTCACCTCGACGTCACGTGGCAGCTGCCCGGCGGGAACCTCCTTGCCAAAGACGCTCTTGATCATCATTTTCTCGGCGCCCTGGGGGTACTTCACTTTCAATGGCACGACCCTGATGGGGTGGCCATCTGGAATGTGTTTGCGAATGACGTCGATCGCATCGGGTTTGTTCGCCTCGACGCCTATGACCGTTTCTTCGGCGCCGAGCTTCTGGCGCACGATTTCGGCGCCCTCGAGCAATGCCTCCGGGCGTTCGAGCATGAGGCGATGATCGTTGGTCAGATAGGGTTCGCATTCGGCGCCATTGATCAGCAGGCTGCGGATTCGCACGCCATCCGGGACGGACAGTTTCACGTGAGCCGGGAATGCCGCGCCGCCCATGCCGACAATGCCGGCCATTTGCACCGCCTCGATGAAGTCTTCAAGCGATAGGGTTTGCCAGTCCGGGGGACAGGCGGTGTCGACCTGTTGCGTCGCAAACGCGTCGGCCTCGATACCTATCCCTGCTGCGAAGCGGCCGTCTACACCGCGAAAGTCTCCGATCTTCTGAATCGTGCCGGTCACCGGGCTGTGCAGGGCGGTCGAGACGAAGCCGCCTGGTTCCGCAATCAACTGCCCACGCCGCACCCGTTCGCCGACAGTAACTACGGGCTTGCTGGGCACGCCGATATGCTGGCCCAGAGGCATGACGTAGTCTTTGACGAAGGGAACGCGTTGGATCGGGAGATGCTCCGTCTGGCCCTTGTGGTGGGCCGGATGCACCCCGTGCTCGAAGTTGCGGCGCAGTAGTCCTAAGGCTGGCATCGTCGTCAGCTCCGCTTCCGCGCGGCCAGATCCAGTAGCCGGCTGCGAATTTTGCCGGCGATCTCGGCCTCGGTCTTCTTCTGAATCTCGAGGATTCGTGCGTTGGCATCTTCCGTCTGCGCGTCGAGCTGCGCCTGGTGCTCGGCGGCGACTTCGGCACGGATTTCCTGCTCCAGGCGCTGCGTGAACGGTGTGACAATGCCGGCCAGCTCCTGCAGTGTCTGCCAGGTTTCTGCGCATTGCGTTGCCATCTCGCTTATCGCCGCTGTCATCGAGTAGCGTTGCTGCTTCTCGCCCTGGCCGACGGCAAGGTAGGGCGTCTTCTTGCCGCGACTCATCGTATCCAGTTGCAGCCATGCATGCAGCGGGAGCGGCGCGGCGGCGCCTTCAGCCAAAGTTTCGAAGTGTGCGCTGAACCGTTTCTGCCCAAAGGCCCAGTCCGCCGCGCTGAGTGGCTGCTCCCCGTCGTCGTTCGTCGCCAGCAACGCCGACACGTCCGGGTTGCCATCCAGGCTGATGCGCGAGCCAAATACGCCATCGCCCGAAGGGTTATAGCGGAAAAGAGGCATCGCGCGACTGCGCATGGCAAGCGCTGCCTGTGCAATCGTCTGCTCGCTGGCAAAGCCATGGCGTGTCGGGCTTGGCGCGTAGACCTGCAGCAGGGCAGGGCCGTCGTAGCGCAGCGCCTGTAGCATCGATTCACCGAGGTGCGACGCGTCTGCAACCGAGGTCTGGGCGACGTAGGCGTTACGCTGCGCCAGGGCCATAAGGGCGAGCCTGGCTCCCGGGTTGTTGGTCGGTGCTTGCGCTGTCGCATTGCGGGGATCGCTCGCCAGGCCAAAGTCCAACGCGTTCAATACCAGCACCTTGACCGGCAGGCCCGAATTCAACAGCGCGATCAACTGTCCAAGGCCGCGTCCGGCAAGCATTTCGTCGCTGCCAATGAGCAACAGCGGCGGACAGAGTTCGCGTTCGTGCTCGCCAAGATCACGCCAGCTCAGCTTGTCTATCTCATCGCGTTTCCAGTCTGCCCCGTCCGGATGTTCTGTTTCCAGCTGCGCCAGACGCAGCAGGCGAACGAGCTCCGTGGTCTCGTCGAGGTGAGCCGCGATCAGCCCTGCGGACAATTGCGCCGCGTCGCCGCTCATATCGATCAGCACCGGCGCCTGGAACGGATTGTGCGGAAACGCGCCGGCCCAGGCGGCCGTGCTGTCTCCGGTGACGGCCAGGCTGTAGCGAGCGCGTCCCAGACCATGCTCTCCCCTCACCAGGCGGTCGTGTGCAGAGGCGATTCGCTTCGACAGGTCAATGAGCCTGAGTAGATAGCGGGTGTCGACTGAATGATCTGCCGAGCCAGCCCCGTCGCTGAGGGACTTCACGTCGACGCGTGGGCTGCTTGCTTGTTGCAGCTTCTCGGTGATGGCATCCAGGTCATCGATCGCCAGCGTGCCCGACAGCGTATCGTTAATTAACGCCTTGACGGCTTCAGAAGTCTCCTCGAGCGACGCGGCAAAACGTTGTACCAGCGGCTGCTGGTGATACTCGGTCGCGGCGAGGGTCAGCCGGACCGCCAGTTTTTCTCCGCTACCAGCTTCAGCGGGGTCGCCGCCCGCCAACGCAAACTGGCAATAGCGTGACAGGAGGATCGCGGTCATCTCGCCGATCTCAGGATCGTCAGCGGCGCGTTCGAGAGTGTCGCCCGCGGTGTCGGGCGTGTTTGACCAGGCGGACCAGAGTTCGCGGGTCTGATCGAGCGAGTCCGCGTTCGGCTCGCCGGCACGCAGTGCTTCGGGTTCGCAGGCGCTGATGCACAAGCCGCAGGCCTTGCAGGCGTCGGGATTGACGACCAGCGACAACAATTCTGCACTGCCTTTCTTCCGTGCCTCGGGATTGAGAAAGAAAGGCTCTGTTACGGCCACCGGCAGCGCACCAATCGCGGCGCCAATATCTTCAAGGCCCGCACCGATTGCCTGTTTCCGTTCATCTGGCAACGGCATTTTTTCTTCGAGCCAGCGATAGGCATCGTCGAGCATCTGCCCGAAAGTCGGCGCGATATTCTCGGCGTTTTTGTGACTGGCCTTGTTACTGGTCACGATACGCGTCGCCAGCTTGCCGGCTACCTGGCGCACGGCTTCCGCCCCGGTCAGGTTTATTCCTGCGGCGATGAGTGCATCGGGCGTTGCCGCCGCAACGCCGATGGCGCTGTCCGGGCACTGCGTCCAACAGTGACCGCAGCCGGTACACAAGCTTGCGTCGAAAACCGGCAGCATACTTCGCGTATTGCTGCAGTCGTTAAAGGTCGAACTGAGCGGCGGCATTGTGCCTGTTGCAAGGTATGGCCCGGCGGTCAGCTGATCAGACAGGCGGTCGTGGTAGAGCACGCCAAGCTGATCCCAGAAACGCGGCAAGCTCGCATAGTGGTCGCTATTGCGACCGAGGTGACGTACCGCTGCCGGCACGTCGCCTTCCCAGCGATCCTCGGCCATACCTGCTTCTGATGGGACCTGGTTGCTATCAACTTCGGAGACCTGTTCAAGGCCTGCACGGAATGCAGCCACCAGTGCTTCGCGCTGATCCTCGTCGATGCCTTCGAGCATGCGCTCTCTTGCGGCGATGACTTGCCGGGCGCTGGCGTCGATCAGGCCGGCCTTTTGCAGCACACCGAACAGACCACCCAGCAGTGACTCGATATTGGCGGCATTGCTTTCACCAGGGCTGAGCCCGGTCGGAATCATGAAGTCCTGTGATCCCTTCTCGAGCCGCACGCGTCGGCTCGCAACGTACAGGCCCAGGTCCGGCGTAAGTCCATCGCCGGGGTCGTGCAGCGTGTCGTCGCCGTGAGTAAGCCAGTCGACGCCGCCACGGGGTTCGCGTGCCCAGGACGTCGCCGATCGACTTCGAATACGGCCCCCTTCGAGTTCGTGGAGCAAGCTGCCGACCGCGCCGAGGAGTTCGCTGCCAGAGCGATTGTCGCCGCGGTGTATAGCGATAGTGAGCATGTTGGCTTGGCGCGGCGGAGCGGTACCTTTGGTGTCACGAACTCCGAGATCGGCGACATCCGGATAAGCGCGTCGCAGCGCGTCCAGCAGGACTTCGCGTTTCGGTTGCTCACCTGAGGTGTCGTCAAATGCTATGCCGAGAAACAACGGCGCAGAGCTTAGCTGCTTTACGTCGGTGCAGAGTGTGACCAGATCGGCGACTCGTAGCGGAAATCCGCCCACCCCGTAGATTACGGATTGGTATTTCCGCTGCCCGTTGACTGTCCCGCCATTGCAGCCGGAGAGAATTTCACGCATCAGCGGCAGCGTTCCTGCTAAGGGTGATTCTGTGCGTTCGAGCACGAATATCCGCTCATGTTCTTGCAGCGCAGCCGCGATCTCTGCGCCCGGGAACGGCCGCAGCGCGTTGATTCCCAGGACGCCCGCGCGAATCTTGTGCTGCTTGCGCAGACCATCGGCAGCTGCCCGTGCCGTCTCGACGCCGGCACCCTGTGCTACGAGCACGGTCGTCGCGTCATCAAGGCGATAACGTGAGATTGCATCGTATTTCCGTCCGGTCAGGCTACCGAACGTCTCGAAACAGGCGGCGAGCGACTC
>Ga0316201_10000666_pt1 | contig 20596 bp, 16 predicted proteins | sample CS6wburrow_MG_FD_204516 | JGI IMG/M metagenome (GOLD analysis project Ga0316201, IMG submission 204516) | Coastal sediment microbial communities from Delaware Bay, Delaware, United States - CS-6 worm burrow | ecosystem: Environmental > Aquatic > Marine > Coastal > Sediment | place: USA... | reverse complement strand
ACCACCTTGGAGCAGGTCCTGTCACTGCTCGGCGAAGCCGGCATCACAGCATCGGGCGAGATCTGCGCACAGCCGTTTGGCCGGTCTGTCACGGTGACTGATCCTGACGGGTTGGTCATTCAGATCAACGAGCACTCGGTGCCGCCTCGCGGCTGATCGGCCGGGATTCTTCCCGGGCACCACTCGCCAATAAGAGGGCACTCAACACCCGATACGCGCTCGTGCCCCCGATAGGGAAAGTCGGACCGGGGGCACGATCGCCGCTAGACACTGCATCGACCGAGTCCTCGCGACCGGGCCATGTCAGTGCGTCACCACCATGATCATCACCCATCTCAGCAACCAGCCCGGGCAACACCTAGGGGCCAAGGGCCCTATTGGTCCCTGCCGGGGCACCTTGTGGAACCATGTGCCTGGGGATTACTCAACGCGGCCGGCGCCGAGCATGGAGTTGATCAAGCCGGCTCCGGTTACAGCGTCATCGACCGTCAACACCAGATCGGCTTTGTCATCGCGAATCAGCCGCAATGCTCCCCCGCCGCGGGTGAGGATGGCTCGCACTCCGGGTCGAAGCCGATAGCCCCAACCTCCGTACGCCATCGGGTTGACGGTCTCTATCTCGGCATGGGAAATGCTGTCCATGGGAACCGTCCAGGAAGGAATACCAAGCCACCCGAGGCTCACAACAACACCCCTCTGGCTAACCGTGGCCCGAACCTCGGCGAATGCCAACACCAGCAAACCCAGCAGGATCAAGACGATGGTCGACCAACTCCAAGTCGCCAGACCGATAACGATCAGAACCGCACCGACCACTTGCAGAATGCGCCCAGCACCCCGTCCCGACCAGATTGCGGCCGTGGGCTCTCCGATATCGAGAGCAGGCATCGACCCGCCTGATGGAGTTCGAACTACAGATCGGCCACCAGCGGCTTGCCAACCCAGGTATCCGATCAGGACCGCGGGGAGTATCGCAGTCAGGATCTGCGACAAGCCCACGTTATCGGCCGCCTCCCAAGTTGCCTGGTTCCGGTTGGCCAGTACCGAAAGCCAGCTGACACCGGCGAGAAGAGCACCAAGGAAGAAGAGACCCGCAATGAACGAAGGGGCTTCGGAGGGGGTGCGAGCCAGAACCCGGGTCACCGCCCAGTGAATCGCAACATAGAGTCCGGCAAGGACCAGCAAGAGGACCATCGGCGGCATGGACCCATCCGGCGTACCGCTGATATCCCAGTGGCTCGCCATCGGGTTTGGCAGATCTCCCCAAAACAGGCCGAGGGGTGCGACGATGGCACCGAAGAGAAGCGCCGGCCCGACGCCGAGTGTCAGCCAAGGCCGTGACATCTTCATGGAAGCTCCTTACGCAACATCTCAACCACATCATCGGCTGCCAACCCGAGTCTGCCCGCCTCCTCTGCCAAGGCCAACACGAGATGGTGCAAGCCGGCCATCTCCACAGTCCCTTCGCGAACTATGGCTCCGCGACCCCGCCGGAGTTCGATCGTCCCTTCGTCACGAAGATCGCTGTAAGCCCGCAGAACCGTGTGCATGTTCACGTCGAGCGACCGAGCGAGGTCCCGCGCCGCCGGCAGCCGATCTCCGGCGCCAACCTCGCCGTCGGCTACGGCACGACGCACCGCGGCCGCGATCTGCCGGAAGAGAGGGAGACCACTGTCCGGGTTGAGTTTCAGCAACATTGTTATAACAACACTAGAACAACTAGATCGCGCCGTCAATGACGCTATGTCGGTTCCCCCCGGTATTGTGCGGCTGCGATGATGAACCAGGCCTTCTCCAGAAACCTTGCTGCAAAGCTCGCCGACCTGGGTGTCGCCCACGCCTGCATCTCCCCCGGTTCACGAAACACCCCGCTGATCGCTGGCTTTGCCGCCGAGGACAGGATCGAGAAGTGGCCGATTCTCGACGAACGCTCGGCGGGCTTCTTCGGAGTTGGACTGGCCAAGGCAACCGGCCAACCAGTGGTCTTGATCTGCACGTCGGGAACTGCCGCGGTGGAGTACCACGCTGCTGTTGTTGAAGCCAGCCAGAGTGAAGTCCCACTGATCGTTCTGACCGCCGACCGACCGCCCGCACTACGCAATGTCGGCGCTCCACAGACGATCGACCAGCTCTCCCTATATGGATCAAGCCCACGCCTGTTCATCGATGCCGGCGTGCCTGATCAAGAGAACGTGCTCCACGCCACAGATCTCGCCACCGAGGCCTGGCGGGCCGCAACCTCATCCCCGCCCGGACCGGTGCACCTAAACCTGCCATTCGCCGAGCCTCTTCTCGACGGCACTTCTCCCCAACCACCAGAGTCGGGGTCCGGACCGCCTCTTCCAACTGATACCCCACCCGCCGTAGGCCAGCTGGCCCGTACGATCGCGGGCCGCAAAGGGCTCATAGTTGCCGGTCGCAACAACGATCCTGCCTTCCCCACAGCCTGCGCCAGACTGGCTGCCACTACCGGTTTCCCGGTGATTGCCGATCCGCTGACCGGTCTGCGCCATGGCGTCCATCCTCTCGAACACGTACTGGCGTGCGGGGACCTTCTGGCTGCAGCAGGTCTCCTCGATCGAGTGAAGCCTGATCTGGTGCTCCGCCTCGGGCCATTGCCGACGTCCAAGGCGGTGTGGACCTGGCTAGCAGCAAATCCCGACGTCGAACAGATCTTGGTCGCGGTGGACGGCAAGGACGCAACGGCGAGTGCAAGCACCGTACTAACCGACACCCCAACTCGAATCGCGCTCGCTCTGGCCGAATCGATAGCCATCCCAACACCGTCGGCATGGGCTGCCGAATGGCGGCGCGCCGATGAGACCGCCGCCGCCACCACCGCAGCAACATTGGCAACCGCGGGCTTCCCGAACGAGCCCGAGATTGCCCGCATCGTTGTAGACGCGATGCAGCCACAGACGTCATTCACGGTCGGATCGTCGATGCCGATCCGCGACGTCGATGCCTACGCAGGCAAATCGGCCCAGCCGATCCGGGTCTTCGGCAACCGGGGAGCCAACGGCATTGACGGAGTGGTATCTGCAGCCCTTGGTACAGCCGCATCCGGTTTACCAGCCGTAGTGCTCGTTGGCGATGTCTCGCTATTTCACGACCTGAATGCGCTCGGGACGGCTGCCCAACTCGATCTTGCCCTGACAATCGTTGTCATCAACAACGACGGGGGTGGCATCTTCCACTTCCTCCCGCAGAGCGATCCGGAAATAATGGACGCCGCCACGTTCGAGAGCTTGCTGGCGACTCCTCACGGAACTGATTTTGTGGCGATCGCCGGAGCAATGGGAATCGAGGCGCACGAAGTAACCGACCCGAACGAGTTGGGTCGCCTGGTGTCGGCGCCAAACTCAGGACCCCGCCTTATCCAGGTGCGCACAGATCGGGTAGCGAATCGCGAGCTGCATCGGAGGCTCTTAGCCGAGGTCGGACGGGCACTCTCCCCCTAGGTGGCGGCCAGCAGGGTCAACAGTGGCTGGAATTTGAGCCGGGTCTCGACCAGCTCCGCAGCTGGGTCCGACGCACCAACTATCCCATTACCCGCATAGAGGCGCGAGGTCTTACCGTCAATCAGAGCGCAGCGCAAAGCCAGCGCGACCCGCGCCCCGCCGCCGGGGTCGATCCAACCCACACCGCCGGAATACCAGCCACGGTCGATCCCCTCGGCCTTGTCGATAAAGGCCAGCGCTTCGGTACGCGGCATACCCCCGACCGCCGGGGTGGGATGAATGGAAGTCAGCACATCGAACGTCGAAACATCATGGAGCAACTCCCCAAGAATCTCCGTGGAAAGATGCTGCACGGTCGCCATCCGCCGCAACGATGGACCGTCCGGGTAATCGAGCTGGGAAGTGAGGCTCCGCAGCCTTGCGACGAGGTCGTCGACCACGATGGCGTGCTCGGACCGGTCCTTGCCGCTGGAGAGGAGTTGTCGGCCGACCGCCATGTCGTCGTCACCTTTGCCCCGCCCGGCGGAGCCAGCCAGCGGATTGACCCTGACCCGACGACGGTCCTGCTCGAGTAACAACTCGGGGCTGGCCCCGACAAAGGCTTTGTTTCCGATCACAGTCGCATAGATGTAGCAAGACGGATTGGCGAGACCCAGGTGATAGACGAGACCGAAGGGATCGGTAGGTCGTTCAGAGTGCACCAGCACCGATCTGGCCAATACCACCTTCTCGAGCGAACCCTCGCCGATCGCACCCACTGCCTCAGCGACTTCTGATTGCCACTGGATGGTGGAAGGAACCGACTCGACTGTGTGAACCCCAGGATCCGGCGGCGGGGGCTCGACCGGGACCATCAGGCCCGCCAGAAGGTCGAGAGTGACATTTACGTCGGTCCCAGGAGCAACGGCAACAACCAGATTGGTGCCGGCTGCGGTTTTCACAACCGTGACTTGCGGGACAACTGCATCGGCAGCGCCAAAGCCGTTCCATTCCGGCTGGGTCGGCCCCTGCGGGCTGAAAGAGAATCCGAACACCACCTTGGCCTCGGGAACGAGCTGCGGCAGCGTCGCCAGCTCGGCCTCGAGATTGGCAAAGCGCTCGGGCCCCGATGCCCCAAACCGAGCGGCTATTCCCAGGCTGGCCACTTCATCGCCGGCGGGGGTTCGGAAGAACGAACTGTGCCCGAACAACTCGCCACCAGCGCGAACCGCGTCCAGCGGTTCACAATCAACGGCAACCACGGCCGTTCGCAGCCGATCCGCCTTGCCGGCTAGTTGCTGCGCCAGTTGCGCCAGTTGGGATTCTCGAAAAAGCACGGAGCAAGATCCTAGAGGAAGGAGGAAACATGGTTGGCGATGACCCCGGGCCGCTCCATCCACACCATGTGCGTCGTATCGGGAACGATCTCGAATCCGGCGTTGGGTAGCCGCTGCACCAGTTGCTCGAGGAAATGCCGCTGGTGGGTCGTCGAGTGTTCACCTGCGATGAGGAGAGCGCGCGCCTTGACCTCATCGAGGCGATCCCAGGCCCGATGCTCAGTGGCAGCCAGGAACGTCTCCGCCTCAGATTCCCTCGAGCATTTGAGAACAAATGAATCCCCATCGCTACGCAGCCCGCCGTCAACGTAGGCCCACAGAGCCCGTTCTTCCCAGCCGGCAAACGCTGGTTTCGTCCGCCAATTGTCGAAGGCCGCCTGCCGGCTTTCGAACCGATCGCGCCGCCGTAGTGCGGCCGCAGACATCGGATTGTCCGGATAGCGCCCATAAGGGGGAGGAAACACAATCGGCTCGACCAACACCTGCCCGGAGAACAACCCCGGTTGCAGCATTTCGGCCATCAGGAGCGCAGCCGCTCCCGCCGAGTGACCGACACCAACGACCGGTGCCCTGGTTCCGACCAACTCCACGATGTCGCCGGCGACATCCCACCAGTCGAAAGGAATTGTGGGAATACCTGAGTCGCCATGAGCCCGTTGATCCAGCGCCAAGGCGCAAAACCCCGAACGGAGCGCATAGAGGTCATCGACCACCGGCTCACAGACCTCTTTGCAGAAACCGGTGGCATGCACGAGGACAACGGTCGGATGGTCGGTCTTCGCTCCCCATTCGGCGAAAGCGATCTCGAGACCGTCCCGAGCAGTCAGCATGTCCGGCGTTGAAGGGGGCACCGGGGTCGGCTACTCAGCGTCGTCCAGGCGCCAGGTGAGATTGCTCTCAACCCTCATCACACCGTCGAGGCGACGGGCCAACTCCTCGAGAAGCCTTGCCTCGTTCCGGGTGCCTATCTCGCCGCTGAACGCCACCACACCGTTCGCAACCTTCACCGAGATGTCATCTGGGTCGACAAATAGAACTCGTCGGAGCAGGTCCTCCCGGATCTCATCCTCAATGATCTCGTCGGGTCGAGTAAAGGCGGCCACGACATCGAGTCGGGAGATGATGCCGAGACTCTTGCCGTCAGCGTCGGTCACCGGAAGCCGGTTGACATCGTTCACCACCATGACCCGGGCTGCCTCGCCGACCGTTGCGTCGGGGGTGATCGTCAGCACCGAACGGTGCATGACCTGGTCGACTCGCTCTACCGGCTGCGGGTTCTCCGCTTCCTCGCGAGCAACCTCGAGCCGCAAGAAGTCGGCCTCGGTGATTATCCCGACAACTCGGGAATCCTCATCACAGACGGGCAACCCACTGACTTTGTTTCGTACCATCAACCTGGCCGCAGCCTTGATGGGCGTCTCGGGCGACGCAGTGATGACATCCGCAGTCATCAAATCAACTACACGCATTCGCTGCGTACCTCCGCATTGGTGTTTCGCCCATTCTGGCAGCACTGCGCGGCTGAAGCAGCCCAACCACGCCGATGACCTGCCGATCAGAGCTCAGATAGAACGTCTCGTCGTGACGGGAGCCACGGACCAACGACCGGTCGCACTCTGATGCGGGCATCCACAACGCTCAAGCCACTCCCCGGCTCGGCGACCTTGACCGGATTGAGATCCATCTCAACGATCTCCGGTAAATCGCTTATCAAAGCCGAGACCCGGAGCAATGCATCCCGCACCGCGGCGACATCTCCCGCGGCGCCGCCGCGATACCCCGCCAGCAGCTGCGCCGATCTCACCTCGTTGATCATCTCGGCGGCGTCCAGGTCGGTTAGCGGATGGATGCGGAAGGCAACGTCTCCGATCAGTTCCACAAAGACTCCGCCCAACCCGAACACGATCAGCGGACCAAAGTTCGGATCCTCCGTCATCCCGATCAGCACTTCGTGCCCGCCCTCGACATACTCTTGGAGCAGGACGCCCTCGGGATCAGAGACTGCCCCGGTCACGGCCGCAAAGGCCTCGCGGATCGCCGTCTCGCCCTCGACGTTGAGGACGACCCCGCCGACGTCGGATTTGTGCAAAGCCGAATCGGATATGACCTTCAGCACCACCGGACCGGACAGCTCACCAGCAACCGCAACCGCCTCGTCGACAGACTCCACAACAGCAGACCGAGGCATCGCCAGTCCATAGGCGCGCAGCACTTGCTCGACGTCGTCTGGCTCTAGCCAGCTGGCGCCATTGCGAGCTACGGCGGCATCCACAATGTCCCGGGCCCGCTCGCGCTCGACGCCATCGAGATGGAGGATCGCCCCTTCGTCTTTCTCCCGCCATTCGTAGTATTCGACGGCCCGAGCCAGCGCAGATGCAGCAGGCTCCGGGAACGGGTATGTCGGAATCCGCTTCTCACCGCTGCTGAACAAACGGGGGGCCCCACCCGAACTCATGTAGACGGTGAGGAAGGTCTTCTCGCCGTGCCGCTGCAGAGCTGCGTCTCGAATCGCAATTGCGACGTCTTCGGCGCCCTCCGGTGCGGGAGGGATAAAGATGGTCATCAGAGCGTCGATCTCGTCAGATGCCAGCAGTACTTCGATACAAGCCTCGTACTCCGGAGCGCCGGCAGACGCGATCATGTCCACCGGGTTGCTGACCGAGGCATCGGCGGCCAGGAAACCACGAAGGGTCGCTTTGAGCTCATCGGAGAACTCGACGACCTCGAGACCGTTCGCTTCCAGAGCATCAACCGCCAGAATCCCAGGTCCCCCGGCGTTGGTCAGGATCCCGATTCGCTTTCCGGCGGGCAACGGCTGGTTGGCAACGAGGGACGTAACTTCGAATAGCTCCGTGAGAGTGTCGGTCCGCATCACTCCGGCCTGCCGGAACAAGGTATCGACGGCGACATCGAGACTCGCCAGCGAACCGGTGTGGCTCGATGCGGCTCGCGCTCCGGCCGCCGTCCGGCCCGACTTCACCGCAACGATCGGCTTCTTCTTGGCGATCCGCCTGGCCGCCCTGGCGAAGCGGCGCGGGTTGCCGAACGACTCCATGTAGAGCAGGATCACGTCCGTGCTGGGATCGGATTCCCAATAGAGCAACAGATCGTCGCCGGAAACATCCGGCTGGTTGCCAATGGAGATGAACGTGGATATCCCGATGTTGAGCTCGGTTGCATAGTCGAGGATGGCGATCCCGAGCGCACCGCTCTGACTGGACATCGCCACGTTGCCCGCCGGCGGGGACAACGGCCCGAACTGGCCGTTCATGCTCACCGCCGAGTCCATGTTGATCAGGCCCATGCAGTTGGGCCCCACCATCCGCATGCCGGCGTCTCTCACGATTTCCATGAGTTCTTCTTCGAGAGCCGCCCCGGGATCCCCGGTCTCTGAGAAACCTGCACTGATTACGACCAGGCCCCGCACCCCTTTCTCGGCGCATTCCCTTACGACGGTATTGACGAACCGCGCCGGTACCACGATGAACGCCAAGTCGACCCGGTCGGGCACGTCCAGAATCGACGGGTAGGCCTTCACCGATCGAACGACGTCGGCTTTGGGGTTAACTGGAAATACCGGACCTGTGTAGTCACCGTTGATGAGGTTGGTGAACAGACGCCCACCGATGGAGAGGGGCTCGCGGCTCGCGCCGATAACAGCGATCCCGTTCGGGTAGAACACCGGCATGAGCGAAGCTGCGATGGCTCGCTGCTCATCGATTTCATCCGCTTTGTCGAGACCCGGCGTATCGGTGGTCGGGAACTCGACTTTGTAGAGACCATCATCGGGTTCACGACGCATCGGGTAGCCGGCATTCCTGAACACCCGGATCATCACGTGGTTGTCAGCAAGAACCGTGGCGCGGAAAGCGTTGATCCCCAGTCGTCTCGCGTAGGTGGTCAGGTACCGCACCAGCCGACTGGCGATACCCTTCCCTTGCTCGGCGTCAATTACTGCAAATGCCACATCGGCGATTTCCGGGTTGTCGGCGTCTCGCCAGTACCGACCAACGCCGATGATCTGATCCTTGCGGAGTGCGATCAAGGCCATCCGGTCCTGGTAATCAAGACGGGTGAACGCTGCCAACTCTTCCGGTTCGAGGCGCTCCTTGGCCTGGAAGAATCGGTGATAAACCGTCTTGCGCGACATCCTGCTCATCATCGCCTGGAGGCCATCGGCATCGTCGGGAAGGATCGGCCGAATGCGAATTGTCGTGCCGTCCCGCAACGCAACGTTGAGTTCCCAATCTTCGGGATAGCCCGCAGGCGGTGAAGCTGTCATCAATGCTCCTCGAGGGTCCCACCACGCGACGCGCCAGGACCGCTGAATGCTTGTTGTCTACCGATTCTTCCACAGAGCACAGCTGCACCGGCGGTGTACGCTGCGGCCATGCGCCGAGCAGCCCTACTCGCTCTACTCATACTCGCGGCATGCGACTCCGATGGCCAGACGACCACGACCGAAACGGCGCCGCCCGTGCTGACCACAATGGCTGCCGTCGCTCCGGAGACCACGGAGCCACCCACCACCCAGGCCCCCGCCCCCAGCACCACGACTACGACCACAACGACGACCGAGCCACCCAACGCCGCGCCAGAGTTCGGCCTAACGCAGGTCGTGTTCGGAGAAGGCGCCATGGTGATCATTACCAACTGGGGCAACTCCACCGGGGACCTCGGGGGCTATTGGCTGTGTCAGGGAACCATCAAGAAGTACCTGCCCGAGATCGAGCTGGCGCCCGGGGAGCAAGCTCTTCTTGGACTGGGGAGGGACCGACCACCAGACTTGACGGGAATGGCCGTCACCCTCTTCCTGGGGCCGTCAATCGGGGAGCTGGATCCTGAATCGGGAGAGATTGCCGTCTTCGCAGACTCGGCATGCGATGATCCATCGCGCATGGTCGCCTACGTGCAGTGGGGCAAGCCGGGCAATCTGCGCTCGGACACCGCGATTGAGGCCGGATTGTGGTCAGAGGGATCGGTCGAGGTGCTCGACGATGCACCCTCCATCTCAACGGGTGTCTTTCCTGCAGACTCGAAAGACACCTGGTTCGCCGATATCGGCGGTTGACCACAAGCTTTAGGGATTGTTATCTCGAACCCCACCCGCTCCTAAGCCGCAACGTGCGACAGTGTTCTTGCTACGCCACGCAGCAAAGCAAAAGTTCGCAAGGGTGGACGCCCCTCATCTGCCCATCATTCTTGCGAAGGTAAAAGGGACCCGCCATAGCCCGGCGGGTCCTTTTTCATTTGTCGTTCGGCGCCGGCCCAAATGTCGCTTCGACCCGCGCTCCTCCCAAAGCCGACTCTCCGATCAATAGGCTTCCACCAGTCCGTTGCGCAGCACGCAACGCGATATCGAGACCCAACCCCGTGGACCCCGCCCCGCTCTCCCCTCGTTTCAATGCATCCCCGTCGGCAAAGCCCTTGCCAGCATCCTCAACCACCAGAATGCACTGGCCTGCAACCGACCCGGGACGGGCCTCGATTCGGTAGGCAACGCCTGAATCCGTATGCGAGAAGACGTTTCCAATGAGAGTGTCGACCAGCGCACCCAGATCCTGGGAACTCATCGCAACCGGGAGCCGCCCGCCAGAAGTGTGCACATCCACCGCCCGCTCTTGCTCGTCGGCAAGGACTTTCCAAAACGTAGCGCGATGGCGCACCACCGCACCAAGATCGGCTTGGTCGGGGCCTCGTTCAACGCTGGGACGACGGGCTTCTTCGATCAAACCATCAACCGTCTTCTCCAACCGGTCGATGTCTTCGACCAGGCTCTGCGACGCCGTGCGATCTGAAAGAGTCTCCGCCTGGAGCCGCAACGCAGTCAATGGGGTCCGCAGCCGGTGCGACAGGTCGGCAACGGACTCACGCTCCTCGGCAAGGAGTTGGCGCAGTCGTTCTGCCAGGAAATTGAATGCGACGCCAACGTCCTCAATCTCGTCGGGCCCAGCGGGCGTAACCCGTCTGTCGAGATCGCCGCCGCCCAGCGCCAACGCAGCCTGCGAGAGTTCGGCGACCGGCCGGACCACCGAGCGACTGAGGCGATCAGCTGCAACCACTGCCACGATCACGAGGAATACACCGAGACCGGCCAGCATGCCCCAGGCCACCCAAACCCCCTCGGTGAGCTCGGCATCCGGAACGAAGGCCCGGACGACAACATCGACTTCTGAGTCGGGTACGTCGGCCGATAGCAGCGGAACCAGCACTTCCGCGCCACCGTCGGTGAAGGCGGTGAAGAACTTGGCTTCGGAGAAGGCCACATCGATATTCGATCGATTACTCACCTCCGCGCCGACAACTTCGCCCTCTGCGAAGAAGATGGTGACCTCATCTGCCGGAGTCCCAAAGGTGTCGAGCACCGCTTGGCTGAGCGGCACCGAGACCTGGCCGCCCTCCTCGGTCACCGTATTGACGATTAGGGCCGTAGCCAGCGCCCGCGCGGTGATTTCTGAACGAGAGAGAGCCCGATTCTGAGCCTGGTTTCGCAACAGCAGGGCAAGCGGGATCATGAAGGCAATGACGACGAGGGTGCTGATTGCCAGGGACAGAACGGCGACGCGTTGCCTCATTCGTCGGGATCAACCAATTTGACGCCGACCCCGAAGACTGTCTGGAGATAGCGACTCTCAGCGGCAGACTCGCCGAGCTTCTTGCGCAGCCAGGAGATGTGAACGTCAACGGTCTTCTCGCTGCCTCCGTACGGTTGCCGCCAGACTTCAGCCAACAACTCTCGCTTAGAGACCACCTCGCCGCGGCGCTCCGCAAGGAAGCGAAGTACATCGAACTCCTTTGGACTCAGGTCCAGCGGATCTCCGTTGAGTCGCGCTTCGCGGGCAGCCACGTCGATCACCAGATCACCGACGGTGAGCGGGCCGGGCCGACCCTCACTCCCGGTGCGGCGCAGTACGGCTCGCACCCGGGCCTCGAGCTGGTCGATCGAGAAGGGCTTGACCAGATAGTCGTCTGCTCCGGCGTCAAGGGTTCGAATGACGTCGCGGTCTTCGTTGCGGGCCGTGGCCACAATCACCGGCACCTCACTGACCGCACGGATCATCTTGAGCAGCTCGGTACCATCGAGATCGGGAAGCCCCATGTCGAGGATGACCAACTCCGGGGATATCCGGACTACTGCCTGGAGGCCCTCCATGGCGGTGGCGGTCGATTCGACATCGTGCCCGCGATCCGCCAGAACTCGCGCAACGAGTTCCCGAATCCGCTGTTCATCCTCGATAATGACAACTGATGCCATGGACCAACTGTAGAGAGATTGAACCAAATCTCAAGGCGACCTTAGGAACTCCTTAATCTATTCTTGGCAGGTACCAAAGGAGGCGATAGCCAAAATGGGTTCAATGCGGCAGAGACTCCTTCTCGTCGCCGGATGGGCTGCAGCTGCCGTCGTGGCCAGTTTGGTCTCAACGGGCGCCGTTGCAGTGGCAGGTGGGCAGGTCAACGACCGGCCACTCCCGCCCCTTTCGGCGTCAGAAGTTGCTGCCCTGACCGAGGAATGTGGGACATCTGAGCGAGCGCCTTGCCTCCGGCAGCTCGACGACTCAGGTAGCCCGACCACCACGGTCGCGGCAGCGCCGACTACCTTGAGCCCGGAGGGCGACGGGAACGGGGTCTCCACCACAATCCCCGTTGAATCGACCGATCCCCCATCCGAGGACCCCCTCGACCCTTCAGTCGAAGTCGACGAAAGCCTGCTTCCTCCTGAAGAGGTGGCCGTCCCTGAACCCAGAGGCGAGGTTGTATCGCTCGTAGGGGGTAGCATTGGCGTCTCGGGCGCAGACGGTGAGGTCAAGGTCATCTGGGTGATCCCCAACCCCGGTTTTGCCCTTTTGCCGACGACGGGAACCCAGATCGAAGAAGCGGCGGTCACACTCGTCTTCTCCGACGGGGCTCACCAGTCCACAATGATGGCCCGCTGGGACGTCGCCGAGGGCCTGATCATTGAGACCGAGGAGGGTGTCCTCGACTTGACCGAGAACTGAGAGGGTACTCGGCGATCTCCTAGGCCAATGCCACGAGATCCAGCATTGATTCATCGAAGAAACCAGTTTCGCCGTCCGGCATCAAGATCATCCGATCCGGTTGGAGCGCATCGACAAACTCCGTATCGTGACTGACCAAGAGCAGAGTTCCCCGGTATTGGCGAAGCGCCGTCAGCAAGGCCGCCTTCGCTTGCGGATCGAGATTGTTCGTCGGTTCGTCGAGTAGGAGGACGTTGTCGCCTTGCGCGACCAGTTGGGCCAGGGCCAGCTTGGTCTTCTCTCCGCCGGATAGAGTCCCGGCGTCCTGTTCGATCTTGTCGGCCAAGAGAAAATGGCCGAGGATCGTCCGCAGCTCACGATCAGGAATTGCAGACACCGTCCGCATATGATCGAGAACGGTCCTCCCCGCATTGATCTGCTCATGTTCCTGGGCGTAGTAGCCAACCGTGGCCTTGTGACCGATGGCCACCTCGCCGAGGTCGGGGGACTCCACGCCCGCCAGGATGCGGAGCAGTGTCGTCTTGCCGGCCCCGTTGAGCCCCATGATGATCATGCGCTCACCGCGATCGATGTCGACATCGACATCGACGAACACAACGTTGTGATCGAATGCCTTGGCCAGCCCTTCGGCCTTCAGCGGGGTACGACCTGACGGCTCCGGCTGGGGAAACTGGACAGCAATCCGCCGGGCCCTGGCACCAACCTCGACCCTTTGGCCCTTCAGCTTGTCGACTCTGGTTTCCCACGATCGCGCCCGCTTGGCCATCTTCTCGGTTGTTCCCTTGAAGCGGCGGATACCCTCCTCGAGCCTGGCGATCTTCTCGTCCTGGTGTTTGCGTTCGCGAATCCGCTGCTCGCGTCTGCGCTCTCGCTCTTCCAGGTAGTAGCTGTAATTGCCTCGATACGGCTCGACGTAGCCACCGTCGAGAGCCAGCACGGAAGTGATCGAGGAGTCGAGGAGAGGTAGATCGTGACTCACCACCAGTAGCCCTCCCGAGTATCCCGCGAGGAATTCCATCAGCCACGCCTTGGCATCCAGGTCAAGATGGTTGGTGGGCTCGTCGAGAATCAGCACGTCGGTCTCCGCAAACAGCACTCGGGCCAACTCGACACGACGCCGCTGGCCACCCGACATCGTCGCTACCTTCTGGTTCAAGTCATCACCCTTGATACCAACCGAAGCGGCAAAGCGCTTGGCCTCAGCCTTGGCAACGTAGCCACCGCTGGCAGTGAACTCATCTTCAAGACGGCTGAAACGCGTGATCAGTCGATCTCGTTCTTCCCCATGTGCCTCCTCCATCTGCAAACGGACCCGCTCCATGCGCCGCTCGAGGTTGCCGATATCCCTGGCGGTGAGCACCCGCTCTAGAGCATTGACTTCATCGTCGGCCAGCTCCTTGAGAGCGGCCTCCTGGGAGAGGTAGCCGAGCACGCCGCTGCGCCGGATGGTCCCTTCCTCCGGCTCCAGTTCACCCGCGAGAGTGCGCAGCAGGGTCGTTTTACCGGCGCCGTTGGCACCAACCAGACCGATCTTGTCCCCGTCGTGGATCGAGAACGACGCCTCGTCGATGAGCCGGCGTGCACCAGCCTCAATGGAAACCGTGCGGGCGATGATCACTTCGCACCAATCCGGGCATTTGCCGAGCGGCGCACCTTGCGCAGAATGCTGAAGACGGCACCTACCGAGTGGGCGGCACTCCGTCGCGAGATGGCTGCGGATGCCGGCCCGAGCACGATGTGGCGCAAGCCAACATCGACGAAAGTCTCGAGCTGCTCTCGGACACTTGCGGGTGTCCCCCACACCACGTTCTGGGCAACTACGTCGGTAGGAACTTCGTTCATCGCCGCCACCACCCGTTCGGTCGGATAGTCAGAGGGAATGAAGTCCACCAAACCACGGAAATCCGCCCCGAACGGGTGATCAACCCCGCTGCCCGCCCACAGGTGGGCTGGGGCCAGCAGCGTGAAGAACCGCACGACCCGGGATTCGAGATGCCTACGCGCTTCTCTTTCTGTCCTTCCGATGACCACCAGGATCTGATTCCCCGGTACGATCTTCTTGCCATCCCGTCCGAACGCTCTGGCGGCAGCGCGAATCCGGGCAAGGGATGCGGCATAGTCGGCAGGCTGCATCGGGAACGTCGGATACCAGCCGTCGCCGTACTGACCAGTCAGGCGAAGCATTCGAGGACCGTGAGCCGCTACCCAGATCTGGGGCTTGCGTCCCGGCGCCGGTGACAGGTCCATCATGGCATTGTCTAATTGGTAGAACTCGCCGGCGAAGTCGAATGGGCCCCGCGAATCCAGGCAACGTCGGATTATCGGTAATGCCTCCTCGAGACGGCCGACCGGCCGATCAAACGGTATCCCATACGGAACGGTGTTCTCTCGTTCGCCCGCACCGATGCCGAGGATCGGAGCGCTCTTTGTCAGGTGGGACCAGGTCATCGCCGTCTGTGCAAGCAACACGGGGTGGCGTCGGAGCACTTCGGTCACCCCGACGGCAAGCTGCATGCGGCCGATCCGGGGCGCCAGATAGCCGAGCAACGCCTGATAGTCGAAGTAGGCGTGGGGGGTGCCGCCTGGCCCCGCCATCCAGGACATATCACGGTTCCACAGATCTTGCGGGAACCAGCCTTGGAAGTGATCTACGGTCCAAACGGCGTCGAAACGACCGGCCCGGGCGGCGCGAGCCGCGAGCGCAATTCGTCGCAACGGGGGCTGAGTGCCCACGCCGAGGCCGATAGAGACGAAGTCGGGAGAAATCACCGGACAAGGCTAGTGGCGATGGGGACGAAGAGAGCGCCTACCTTGCCGAACGAACTCGAGGCAGTCCCGGAGCTGCTGTTGCAGTGAAGCCAAAGCCTTTCTCGATTGCTCGCGACATCCGGTCTGCGGCGAGTGGCCGGGAGATGTAGAAGCCCTGCACCAGAGTACATCCATGGCTGCGCACCATCTCGAGTTGCTCCCGAGTCTCGACACCTTCCGCGATTACCTCGAGACGCAACGACTTCGCCAGGGACACCATCGATTGGGCAACCGTCGCCGTATCCTCGTCCGTCACCGCGTCACGGACGAACTCGCGGTCGATTTTGATGGCATCGATTGGAAAACTCTTGAGGTAGCTGAGCGACGAGTAGCCGGTGCCAAAATCGTCAATGGCAATGGACACCCCGATAGCCCGAAGCCTCTCGAGGGTTCTGCGTGCCGTCTCGTTGTCCTCAACCAGTGTGCGCTCGGTCAGCTCGACCTTGAGCCATCGCGCATCGAGGCCGGTTTTGGCGAGGGTCTCTTCGAGGACCTCGGCAAGGTTGCCGCGACGCAGCTGCCGGGGCGATACATTGATCGAAACCGCAAACTTGTCCATGCCCGAGTCGTGCCATTTCTTGAGTTGGCTACAGGCCTCATTCATCACCCACAGCCCGAGCGGCACAATGAGGTCGGTTTCCTCAGCGAGAGCAATGAACCGTTGGGTCGGGATCATTCCCAACTCAGCGTGCTCCCATCGCAACAACGCCTCCACGCCGTCGACAATGCCGGTGTCGGTGTAGATCCACGGTTGGTAGACGAGGCGCAGGCCGTCACCGGTGGCGACCGCCCGACGCAGCCCTTCAATGAGTCGGAGACGATCCGAGGTGCTCTGTCGCAGCTTGGGGGTGAAGTACTGGTAGTTGTTGGATCCGGCGGCTTTGGCCGAGTACATCGCGATGTCGGCGTCTCGCAGCAGTGCCTGTGATGAATCTCCGTCCAGCGGGTACATGGCTATCCCAATCGACGCGGTGACCCGCAACTCGCGATTGCCGACCAGAAACGGCTCGGCCACTGCTTCGAGGATCTTGGTCGCAACCTGACCTGCATCCTCTGGACGGCTGCCGCTTTCGAGGATGACGGTGAACTCATCACCCCCGATTCGGGCAACGCTATCGGTTTCCCTCACTGCCGCAACAATCCGCTTGGCTACCTGCTTGAGCAGAGCGTCGCCGGTCGCATGCCCGAAGTGATCGTTGACCTGTTTGAAGTCGTCGAGATCGAGGAACATCAATGCGACCAGGGTCTCGTCTCGCTTCGCTCTCCCAATAGCACTCTCCAGACGGTCGCTGAAGAGGAACCGATTGATCAGACCGGTCAGCGGGTCGTAGCGAGCGAGGTAGGTCAGCTTCTGCTGATCCTGAGCCCGCTGCGACAGATGCTCCGCGGCGCGCTGATCCCACTCTTTGCGAACGTCACGGGCGGCCGGTCGGAAGATGAAGACCGCCTCGAGAACTATCAGCAACAGCATGGTTGCAAGCAGGACCAGTTGGGTGAGACGCAGGCTTTCGACCCTGCCCTGTGCTTCATCCTTGATCAGTGTGGCCAAACGATTCATGCCGACGCGGAATCGCTCTGCCGAATCTGCCAACTGCGCCGCCGCTCCCGGGCGTAGCAGCTCTCCGGCCAAGCTGCCGGCAAGCAGCTCGTCGGCGATCCGGGTTAATGCGTCGAAAAAGGGTTCTACTTCGGCAGCCATCAGGGCGTTGTAGGCCTCGCTGTGATCTGCAGGGAGGTTGAGCGCTTGGCTCCCTAGCCGCAGCCCGTCGTTGTTCTCGCCAATTCGCCGCAGCGCCTCTTCGAGACGGCCGATCGCATCGGTGCGATCGTCACCCGACCCTGCCATTTCAATCTCAAATCCGGCCTTCTCTATCCGCTCGCTGAGCACCACCTGCTGGGTGACAACCTCGAGAACGCCTGAATCCTGCTCCTGTCGGCTGAGCGCCGACGAAGTGAGAATGGTGGAGATGATGGCGGCGACGGCGATGACGGCGAGGCCAACCATGTACCTGCCGACGGGTCGTTTGGGAGCCTCGGCGAACGCGCCGGCGGGCGCCGGCCGCCCGGCGCTTGCGTCGAAGTCGGTATTCGCCCTACGAGAGGGCCTGGAATCCGAGATGGTCTCTCCCAAACGGCCGTATAGGTTGACATCGGCCACGAGAGCTCATCGGTTGAGGCATCCCGACGGGGCGCAATCAGCCTGAAGGCCGCTTCCAGTAGCCGCGCACAGTTGCGACGGATCTGGGAAGGCCGCGTTGCTTGAAGAGGTGCGTGCGAATCCGATGCATCGCCGCGGCCTCTCCCGCACACCAGATGAGACAACCTTCGCCAATCTCGGCGGCTTCCACGGCCGCGACCAGGGCATCGCCGGGAACGCCTCTGCCCGGGAGTTCATGCCATGACACCTCGGATCGGGGATGATCGGGAAGGTCCATGCCGGCTGCGCGGTCGGCGATCTCGATGAGCACCCGAACGGGGATATCGGCTGGAATCCGCTCGAGCAACTGGGAGATTGCGGGAAGGGCGGTTTCGTCACCGGCTAGGAGAAACTCGGGTGCCTGGGGATCGATCTCATAGCCCCGGCCGGGACCCGAAACCGCTGCCGGGGCCCCCGGTTTGGCGCTCACCACCCATTCTGACGCAACGCCGCCGTCGTGTAGCACCAGGTCGAGCGTTAGTTCCAGAGCATCTCTGTCGAGGAAGCGAGGGGTGAAGGTGCGGATGATGGGTCGGCTGCCATCGGAGAGCAGGAACTCATTGCCATTCCACTCCGGAATTACGAGCTCAGTTGATCCCGGCGACGGCAGGAGCAGTCGGACACTGGCGGCAGGCTCCGCGATTTCGAGACCAGACAGCGCCTGACCTCCGACGGTCACCCGGACCATGCGAGAGGACAAGTGCTGCTTGGTTCTTAGCTTCACCTGTCGGAAGGGCGGTGGGGGCCGTCGTCCGGAGGCGGAACGAGGTGGCTCGTTTGCTGCGCTCACCCGGCGCAGCCTAGACCGACCGGTTCGAGCACCGACGTCACTGCGGTTCAGCTTTGTCGGTCGGTGATGATGCGATCAGCCTTGCGATCCGCCCACTCCGGCGAGAAGACCGGAGCGACAATGACGAGAATGTGGATGGCCAGACCGATGCCCCATCCGATCAGCGCCCAGTAGAACCACCAACCACCGTCGTCGCCACGGGTAAACCAGTTGATCCCAAAGATCCCAGCATTGATCACGGCGAAGACCAGTAGGTGGATGTAGAGGCCCTGGATTGCTTCGGCTCGGTCGTGTGCAGCCTTGTAGAGCTTGTCGCTTTCGGATTTGTAGGACGGAGTCATTGCTCACCTCCAGCCCCAAGTATCCGTCGGATCGTGCGCGCCGACTAGGGGGATTGTTACAAACACGGTCTGGCGTCCACCATCGCGCAATGCCGGCAGCTGGACGCCAGAGGCCTATTCCTGAGGTGCCCGGAGCAGGACTCGAACCTGCACGCCCCAAGGGGCAGCGGATTTTAAGTCCGCCGCGTCTACCGGTTTCGCCATCCGGGCCAGGAAACCGCAGGCTAGAACGCCGGTATCGAGTGTCCAACTGGGCGAAATCGGCAGAGATCTGGGCTGGCCCGACCTAGCCGCATTGGAGTATCCTCCTCCACTCACGTTCACCCACCTGTAGAGGAGCCGCCGTGAAGGTCTACCCACCCGAAAAGATCCGCAATGTCGCACTTGTAGGGCACAGCGGAGCGGGGAAGACGACACTGGCGGAAGCGCTCCTCTATCGCGCCGGCACTATTTCGAGGCTGGGACGAGTCGAAGACGGCAACACAGTGACGGACTTCGATCCAGAAGAGCATGAGCGAGGCCACTCGCTGAGCCTCGCACTTGCCCCGATCGAGTGGCACGGCCACAAAATCAACATCATCGACACTCCGGGATTCGCCGACTTCGTTGCCGACGTATATGCCGCGCTTCACGTCGCCGATCTGGCAGTGTTTGTCGTCTCCGCGGTCGACGGTGTCGAGGTGGGCACCGAACGGGCGTGGCGCATCGCCGAAGAACTCGGCGTTCCCCGCATGCTCTTCATCAACAAGCTCGATAAGGAACAAGCTTCGTTCGATCGCACCCTCGACGCACTTCGGGAACGCTTTGGTGCCGGTATCGCCCCCATCGAATTACCCATCGGCGAGGAAGAGGCTTTTCGCGGTGTTGCCGATCTCTTCACCGACAAGGCATACGTCTACGACAGCGGGTCGGCTCAGGAAGTCGAAATTCCCGACGAGCTCGAGGCCAGGGAGCACGAGGTTCACGACAATCTGGTGGAGGGAATTGTTGTTGCCGACGACGATCTGCTCGAACGCTATCTAGAAGGTGACATCCCCACCGCCCAGGAACTCGAGAAGACCATGGCTGCCGGCGTCTCCGAGGCCTCCGTCTTCCCGGTGGTCTGCGGCTCGGCAACCGGACCGATCGCAGTCGATCGTCTCGCCGACTTCATCGTCGAGATCGGCCCATCTCCGCTGCGGCGCAAGAGCCTTGCCGTCACTGCCGGCGGCGAGGAAGTCGAAATCGAATTGAAGACCGACGGTGACCCATTGGTTCAGGTGTTCAAGACAATCGCCGACCCCTATGTTGGACAGATCTCTCTGTTCCGGGTGCTCTCGGGCAAGGTGGCCTCCGAACAGACGCTGCACAACCAGCGCAGCAACAAAGATGAGAAACTCTCCAAGATCGCGGCCATGGTTGGCAAGGAGTCAGAGCTCGTCGACTCGTTACCAATGGGTGACCTGGGCGCCGTCGCCAAGCTCAACGACACCAGTACCGGAGACACGCTCTCGGTAAAGGGACAACCGGTGAAGGCACCGGCCATCTTCAAACCGACCCCGGTGTTGGCAACCGCCATCCGTGCCAAGACGCAAGCAGATACGGACAAGCTGGCCAATGCGCTGCGGCGAATTCAGCAAGAGGATCCGGTATTGGTGATCGAACGGAACGCAGAGACCCGGCAGACGCTTTTGCAAGGCCTGG
>Ga0316201_10000665_pt1 | contig 20623 bp, 17 predicted proteins | sample CS6wburrow_MG_FD_204516 | JGI IMG/M metagenome (GOLD analysis project Ga0316201, IMG submission 204516) | Coastal sediment microbial communities from Delaware Bay, Delaware, United States - CS-6 worm burrow | ecosystem: Environmental > Aquatic > Marine > Coastal > Sediment | place: USA... | reverse complement strand
CATTCCAGCTGAATGTATTCTTCTACGTGTATCTCCATCTTCATTACGGAGAAAACAGATGGCCAGGTGGTCAGGGAATACTCCCTCATATCGTGGAAGGGTTCTAATGGAAAGGAACCCTCGGCGGAGATTGTGGGGAACCTGATGGTTCCCGCAAATCTCCCCTGTGGTGAATTCTCAGTCGGTGACATTAACCCACTTGATGTGGAACCCCTGATACCCGAGGGTATCCGTGTATGCCATCACCGAGTCAGCCATATCAACAGCCTCAAGCAGAGAGGACGTCCCCGGGAATAGAAGGGTAATGTGAACGGGCCTGCCATCGGTGTTCCTTCTTGTAATAGCTCTCTCAGCCTGATCAAGAAGCCTGGTGAAGGCTCTCTGGTTGAATGCATAGCCACCTGAAGGCTCGACAATGTCTGTGTTGTACTCCTCTACTATGAATCGAAGCCACTCATCGGTGAAAAGTATTTTCAAGTCTACAGGCTGAATTGCCGTTGAATCCTGCTCAGGAGAGGGCACAGGCTTTAGTACAGGAACAGAAAGATAGACTGTTTCAGTTGAATCCACCCAGGCAAACAGGGAATCGGTTGACAGATACCTGAAATCGGAACCGTTTATTTTCTGCTGCATGTAGTTGACCACTGGCTGAATGGAAAGTGAACCTGAGGCGAGGAAAGAAACCCCGGTTCCCTCTGGAATGAGAGAAAGATCAACGTTTGTCCTTGGAGAAGCTGCCGTGCCCTCCGCGTTGAACACATAGACTATGTCCGTTCCCAGTATTATTGGCAGGGAATCAAGGGGGACCTCCTCCTCCACCAGAGCAAGATCCGCCAGGTCTATCTCGGGTTCGTACACTGACCTTTCGAAATTGCTGATGATGTAGATGGCGATAACGGCTCCAACCAGAAAAATGGCAAGTCCCAGCAGGCCAGCATGCTGCTTTTTTCTGGGAATGAGCTCAGGTGGGTTCAGTGACCTGTCCGGTCCATTGCTGTCCAGGGGTTTCTGCAGACCACTTCGCAGTTCCTTCAAGGGAAGATTCTGGTTCTCAAGCTTGAAGCCGCAGTTATCGCATCTTCCTGAACTTCTGCCTGAATTGTCATGACCGCAGCTTCTACAGCGCATCGGTTACCTCCTGTGTCTCACCTTCGGTTGAAACTGTATCGGTTTCCGCTGGAACATAGAACTCTTCAAAAAATCCATAGTCTACGTATGGATGATAAACAGCTTCCAGACTGTCTACAAGTCCACCGATAACTTCTGTTTCAAGCCGCTGCTCGGCAAGGTTCAGAACTCGGTCCCTAATCTCACTGAACTCAGGAATATGTTCGGGGTTTACGCTTACGAGCCTGAACCAGAGCGAGGTGGTGTCATTCAGGGCTACCAGGGTCTCCTCTCCGGTTTCCATACCGAAAAGAATGTCTCGGTCTGCTTCAGGAACCATGGCTCTCGTTATGGGAACGGTGGTGAATTCCTCACCATCAGCAAGGATGGGAGGGAATATCTCGAAGTTATCCGAGTTATCTATCATGTCACCACCCGATTCCATTATCCCTCGGGCAGCTGCTACTTTATCAATGCTGGAAAGGAACAGCACAAGATAAACCCGTGATTCATGAACCGGGTTATTTTCGCGAATTTCAAGGTAAACCTCGTTCAGCAGCGCAGAATCGGGCTGAAGTGATGGAGCGATCCTGTTTTCATAGTAATGGTCCAGCAGGGTCTCCAGTTCCTTGACCTCAAGCTGTCTGGCGGTGCTGGCCACTGTATCCAGTCCAGCCTGAAGGGCCAGTTCCATTTCGATGTCGAACATGGCAAGTCTTTCAGCGTATTCCGCAAGCCACTGAGGATTATCTGTTTGCCTGGGAAGGTAACCTGGAAGGTTTGATATGTTCCTGGTAACCGAGAAGACATCCCTGGTGCCTCCATCCCAGGATACAGCTGTCATGTCCAACTCTTCGTCGGTGAACGGGACGAAGGTATAGCCGTCTCCCCTTTCAGCGATCAATTCCATAATCTCCATGTTAACGGTTACGTTGCTGGCAACCTTCAGGCTGTCCTCTACGAACTGCTTCCTGATTTCTCGCTGCCTGGAGAGCAGCATAGATTCAATTCTCTGAGAGTCTGCCTGGAAGGATTCCGGCTCATAAGTCCACACCGAATCCACACGGAGGATCCTGTAGCCGATGGGAACAGGATAAGGCCCTATAACATCGCCGGGAACAGGATCAGCAAGATAATCCAGATCCAGCAGGTTGGCATAGAGAACGTCGGTGATCTGAATGTTGCCCCGCGTGGTCCTTGTGATGTTGTCCATACCGAATTCCTCTGCAAGCAGGGAAAGGTCTTCTCCTCCGACAACCAAATCAGCTATGCTGTCCATCAGCAGGCTGTCGCTTAAAGAGAGGCCTGTATACCTGACCCCTGTTCCAAGGCCGTTCCAGAAATCCATGACTGTGCCCTGGGGAAGGGTTTCCCTGTCAAGTTCGTAGGAAAGCCAGGCCGACTGCAGTATCTCTCTTCTTCTTTCATGAACAAGCCTCTGAACCTCTCTATCAGCTTCGTACCCAAGTTCCCTGGCGTGCGCCAGGAATAACTCACGGGCAAGGATGTTGTCCCTTAGAACGTTTACGGAGGTCGTATCACCCCTATGCAGTTCAAAGTTGTCTGCTACTTCATCTGCAAGAACAGATCTGTCCTGTACGGTTATAACCGCTCCCGGTTCACCTGGAACAGGTTCAGAGCCGCATGACAGAAGCGTGAAAAGCAGTATGGGTATCAAACAGTATAGGGTTCTCATTGGTATCTCCATTCTGATTATCCGTTTTACAAGTTTACCTGAGAGCATTATTGTTATGGTCTGAAAGAGAAATGTCAACTGCCGGAGGAGGTTTCTTTGGCCATAATGCTTGTGTTTCTGTTCCTGCAACCGGGTGTTCCCGAGATATCGGATGCCTGGGAACTAGGGGTTTGCGCATTGGATGCCAATACAGGCGATGAACTTATAGCCATCAACGGGTACGACACCTTTCGCCCCGCCAGCACCGTAAAAGCGCTAACCACTCTGGCTGCTCTTGAGTATCTGGGGCCCGAATACGTGTACAACACCACTATCACAGCAGACACACTTTCCGGACATCTGGTTCTGAATGGAGCCGGAGCACCTCTTCTCTCGGCGGAAGACGTAACAAGAACAGCCATGGAAACTGCTGCCATGCTTCCCCCTGGTTCTTCATGGAGCCTGTATCTGGACGTAAGCGCCATAGAGGGCGAATCGCATCTGCCCGGTTGGGATGATGACGACTGGAACAGAACATACTGTCCGCCGGTGGAGCCGCTTTGTATTGGAGATAATGTTCTTGAGATAATAATATCAGCCCGTGGCGACGGGATCCGCATCTACACTTATCCACCGCTTCCATCGCTGATAGTGGATGCGTCAGGTCTATCTGCCGGGGCATCAACCACTGTGAATGTTATTGGGGGTAATTGGGATACAGCATCACCCGAGGTGATCATATCTGGAACGGTGCGAAGAGGTACAAGGGAGATAATCTACAAACCCTTCGCAGGAGCTCCCGTTGAACTGACACTGTTTCTGGAAAATGAACTGCTGGAGCAGGGGATCAATGCCGTTTACAGCGGCCTTTATCCGGATGAATACAACATTGGATCGTGGAGTCAGGTTACATCGGTGATGTATTCCGACCCTCTTTGGGTCATACTTGGCACAATGAACAAGTGGAGCAGAAACATGGTGGCGGAGCAGGTGCTTCGAACCACGGCCATGGAAGTAACAGGAACTGCCGGATCGACCAGGTCAGGGTGCGACGTGGCGGGAGCCCTTCTTGAAGAAATCTGCCCGGGGGTCACTGGATGGCAGATAGCCGACGGTTCAGGTCTTTCCCGGTTGAACAGGCTGGCACCGGTACAGCTTGCCCGTGTATTCCAGGCGGGGTATTCATCCCTGGAATACGGCCACGAGTTCCTGAGCTGTTTCCCGGTAAACGGAAGGGACGGTACGCTCTCCACACGGATCACAGGAATCCCTGAAGGGGCATTCAGAGGCAAGACAGGCTCACTGAATGACACATGCACCATCGCTGGAATACTCACAGCGAAGAGCGGCAGGAAAATCGCCCTGGCGGTGTTCATTCATCACCCAAGGGGGCACATCTGGAGGGCAAGAACCTGGCAGGACGCCTATATTGAAAACCTGTACCAGTACTATTAACCCTTGGCCCGTTCCATGTATTCACCGGTTCTTGTATCGACCCTGATCCTCTCCCCTTCCTTTACGAAAAGGGGAACCTGCACCACAACGCCGGTCTCAAGTGTAGCGGGTTTTGTACCGCCTGTAGCAGTGTCGCCCTTTAGCCCCGGATCAGATTTTGTTATAAGAAGCTCTACGAAGTTCGGAGGCTCCACCATAATGGGTTTACTGCCAACGAAGAGAACATCGATGTCACTGTTATCTATAAGATAATTAGCTGCATCGCCCACCAGCTCTGCTGAGAGATCGATCTGTTCGTAGGTGGACGGATCCATAACGGTAAACATATCATCGGTATGATAAAGAAGCTGAAAAACCCTGCGCTCAAGTCTGATTTCTGTTACCTTTTCACCGGCACGCCAGGTCTTCTCCAGAACCTTGCCTAGAAGCACATCCTTAAGCTTCGACCTTACGAAGGCAGCACCTTTCCCCGGGTTGACATGCTGAAATTCCATTATGGAGTAGTACCTGCCGTCTATGTCAAGTACCATTCCTCTTCTAAAATCGTTTGATGTAGCCATTAACTCTACCTCCGAAGGAGTTCCATTATGAGTTCAATTGCAGATAAATAGCCCCTGGTACCTGCACCGGAGATCACCACGTCGGCACTCTGAGCTGTGAGCATCCTGTGTCTGAAGGGCTCCCTTCTGTGAATCTGTGAGATGTGCACCTCTATCACAGGGCCCTTAAAGGCTCGCATTGCATCCATTACAGCCACCGAAGTGTGAGAGAATCCGCCCGGGTTTATCACCAGCCCCTTTGAAACCCCCGACAATCTGTTCACTGCTTCGCAAAGCTCCCCCTGGGTGTCATGTTGCTCAAAGGTTACGGAACACCCGCACTTTTCAGCGAACTCGCCAAGTTGAATCAGTATATCCGAGGGGGTTTCTTTACCGTATATCTCCGGCTCCCGGTCACCGAGATTAGAGAGATTGGGTCCGTTAAGTACAGCGATGTTAATCATTTGTCATAGGTCGAAAGACCCAGTTCTTCACATTCTTCAGGAGAGAACAGATCGTAAAGACTTCTTGGGGCACGGTCCTGTGCATCAGGTTTTTGAGAGGTCCCTCCTTCAGCAGCTTCCTTCTGCTCGGGGGAGCCGCTGTCAATAGGCTGGTTCTGGACACTTCCGTTACCCTGTGCAGCAAGTATGGATGCCATACGGCCTGTCTCGGGATAGCTAACGTCCTGACCTGTCAATCTGGCTTCCCTCTGGGCTTCATCTTTCTTGCCCCTGGCTTTTTCCAGCATTTCCTCTATCTCAGGATCTCCGGGATACTCGAACAGATACTCCTCAAACAGCTCAATCGACCTGTTCCAGTTACCCTTCTCATAGTTAAGCTCGGCAAGGCTCTTGATGGCGATCAGATTGAGAGGATCAATGGAAATGACCTTATCGAAAACCTTCATAGCTTCTTCAAAAAGCTTTGCATCCAAAGCACATCTGCCGAAGATGACATTGACAGAAATGTTGTCGGGCCAATCTTCAAGGCCCTTTCTGGCGACATCCATTGCTTCTGAGCTTCTCTGGGATCTGCGCAGTTTGCCTGCAAGCCGAACACAGATCGCAGGAGACGGATTCGAAAGCCAGCTCTGGTAGAGTTCCTGTATTTCGTTATCGCTGTTCGGCATGTCTACTCCTTACGGAACGTATTCATAATAATCCAACCCTCGCGAAGGTATGGTTCCTTCGCATGCCCGGGATTATAAACTTCCATGTCCAGAATATACCACTCATCCCCGGCATCAAGCACCCTGCACGTGAAAGACCCCGCATTTAGAAACTCAGGGTTACGCCAGACACCGGTGAGCTGCAGACCCTCAAGTTCCCCAGTGGTGAATAACTCATAACCGGTTCTTGCTCTGTCGACCGAATCCTCACTGGCATCGTAGAAGTAGGTCCTTGCCATGGCTTCTCTGGCCAGCATGGCATTCTCTGGAGTCAGTTCAAGGGAGGTACTGATCACATTTATGCTCAGAAGAAGAAGGCACTGGTCGTCGGGCTGGCGCTGATACTGCACGAACAGGTCCCTTTCCATCCACTTGTGGGTAAAGTAGGACTTGGGAACATCAAGAGAGAAACCGAGAACCGCCTTCAGACTGTCGATCCTTCCCTGTGAAGTCATGGATGTGCTGACGAAACTTCTGTACAGATAGCTGTGCATCTGCCACTGGTATGCCTGAAGCAGAAGCCCGGGAAGCTCTTCGGGCAAATGGCTGCCACCATCGGTAACAACCGCCAGTACCCTCTGGTTTATGGCCCATAGGTCTTCCCCGCAGTATACTGATCCGGCTGTTCCTTCAAGTCCATCCGGCAGTTCTTCGGCATCTTCCGGAGACAGCAGGAACAGAATGGTCCTTCTTTCCCTGAGGGTACCCTCAAACTCCGGGAGGGAGGCAAAAGCGAAACTGAATACCTGTTCCGGATCAACTGTCTCCACCACAAGATGAAGCTCATCGAGGCCTCCATCGTCAATGAAGCTGGATAGTGACGGGCTGTAAACAACCAGTATTCCGTTCAGTGGTCCTATGGACTCCTGCCTGCAGGAGATGAAGAGAAGCGGTAGAATCCAGAATAGCCTTTTCACTGTTTCTTTCTTCCTGTGAACAGTGGTTTTATCATTCTGAACAAACCGATGGCCGCCGGAACATAGCTCACAGCGGCGCCGATGACCGTTGGAGCAGATCCGGCATTCACCCTTTTAGTAAGGACCCTTACCTCTGCTGCGGTCTGTCCCATTTCCTGCCCTGTTTTTTCAACCTCCTGCAGTGCCGAGGCAACTGCCGGGGTCAACTCTGCCAGATCCGCCTGAACCTGAGCAAGCGAAGCTTCCAGAGCCTCCAGGGTCTTCCTGAATCTATAGAGAAAACCTGCCGCAAGCCCAATTGCCCCCCAGAAACTGACCAGGCCAATGAGTAAAACTATCGATGTGGCATCCATACGGTATCAAGCCCCTTCCAAGGTCATCTTCTAAGAATGACTATCTCAACCCTTCTGTTGAGGGATCTTCCCGCTTCATCATCGTTCGCAGCCGCAGGCCTTCTTTCGCCGTACCAGGTTGGTTCGATCTCGATGTCGTATCCTGCCAGCTGTGTTTCCAGGTACTCGGCCACGTTAAGGGCTCTGTCCTTTGAGAGACCGTCGTTGAATCCGAATGTGCCGTCGCTGTCTGCGTGACCTTCCACCGATACGAAAACACCAGGGTTGTTCTTCAGAGTCTGTACTATTCGGTCAAGATCCGGATACTGATCCTCGCGAATGGAGGCGATAGCATTGTCGAAGTAGATGGTGGACATTGAAAGTCCTTCTCTCTCCCTTGCAACGATCATGAACTGGAAGAGGTTGATGGGATCGGTCTCGTAGTAGAGGTAGTTCAGATCCTCGTTGATCTGCCTGCAGTTCACATCCAGGGGAACTCCCCCCCTTACCCTGGTCAGTCCAAGTGTTGAGGGATCTATACGGTTCTGATCCATCCATACTTTGCTTACCCTGAAGCTGAGGCTTGCTTCGATTATGTCTACGCTGTCAACAGAACCGTATACGGTTTCCGGTTCAACCATAACCAGTTCTGCGTGTCTTGAGGTTATCAGGAAGTCTCCAATCCTGTCTATGGAAGCTTCAAAGTAGTAGTAGCCCTCGTCCTCATCAACAAGAGCTGAAGGCATCCTTTCCAGGGTATTGTCATCATTAACCCTGAAAAGCCGAAGCAGTCTCAGTTCAAGGTTATTCTGCTCCAGCCAGTACCTTGGGACCCTGAATCCCGCTGTGAGGTCTCTGATGTCCTCTTCGGTAAAAGATGCTCTAGATGGGAAATAGGCAAACAGAACCTGTTCATCATCTAGTTTTAGAGTACTGTTCAGAGGGATCTGGTCGTACTGTGCCACTGTGAGTGAGTCATGCTGAACATCCCTGTTGGCCCAGAGGCTTATCTCTGTAAGGTCAGTTCCGGTTTGCCATGTTCTTCTGTCCACAAGGGGAGGTAACGGCACTCTGGGCTCTTCCTGAAGCCATTGTGTGCCGCCGAGTCTGAAGGTAAGTCCTGCCCTGTGCCTGCCCCAGGTGGATTGAAGGTCGTTCAGAGGAAGCGCGAAGCCATAGTCGAAAGACAACGGTATAGATCCCTCGTACCTGGCCGAAAGACCCGCTGAAACTTCTGAAACAGCGCCAAGCGATCGTGAACGGAAGCCGGTTCTGAATCCCCAGTTGTGCCCCTCCCCGATCCACTTCTCCAGTCCGATAGCGATGTCGATATCTTTCTTCCCGTCGATTTCATCCATGCTCCAGTCTGCTTGTATAACAGGGGTAATGAATCGGGGATAGAAAGCAAGTCCCAGGGAGAACTCCATAGGTTCCGCATCTTCCTGGCCTATACCCAGGTCAGGTTGCAGTATGTTCCTTGCCACACCCGCAAGGGTCACCCGTCTTCCAAGCTCAGCCTGAAATCCGGCGTCAAGGGATATTCCCCTGGTACGAAGCCCCCCTGCAAAAAGCGGGTCATATGAAGTGAACTCGTTGTCAGCATAGCTCCTGAAGAGATACCCCCCGGAAAACCCGAATGAGATCGGGAAAATGCCCGGTCTGAAAGCGAAGGATACAATGCCCTCACCCTGGGTGCACTGCTCTGATGCGCTCAGGAACTCGGCGCCTAAACCGAAAGCGGCGAACCTGGTGATTGGCTGCACATAAGCTGCAGCACCAAGATCAATGGTATTCAGATCCATGTTTGGGTAAAGGCTTGTGTACTCTGCTCCGAACACTATCCGCCCCGATCGGAGAAGACCTGCGGGATTCCACCAGCATGCCCAGGCATCATCCGCTATTGGAATGAAGGCTCCGGCCATTCCCATTGCCCTGGCACCGGGATTGAGCACGTCCGAGAAGGCGGTAGAAAAGGTCATGAGCAGAACAAGAACAGTGATTATCTTGCTACGCATACAGTTCCAGTCACCTCCCCCTGCGGAGATGCCGCATGAAAGATGTAAACGCCCGAAAGAACCGGCTGACCGGAATTGTCGCTTCCGTTCCATACAGGCTCTGCAGAGGTAATTTCCCTTATCGGTATGCCCTCGATGGTGTAAATGATGATGCGAACAGGTGCGCCTTCCGCTGCAGGCCATACGAATGAAGCAGTGTCATTGATGCCGTCTCCGTTTGGAGTGAAGGGGGTTGGTATCACAGTCATTCCCGGGGAGAAATCCCTGACAAGGCCGATGTCGAAATCCGTATACAAATCCTCTTCCACGAAGGAGGTGTCCGAGAACATAAGGTACGGTTCCTGGTCAATCACCAGGGGGACGGAGCCCACGGGAACATCCTCGAAGAAGTAATAGCCGGTGTTGTCGGTGAAGGAGGAAATGCCAAGTCCGGGGATGTCAACCTGTATGTCCGGGAGGTCCCGCCCGGTGTATACATCAGAGACAGTTCCGCCGAGAGAACCTGTGGGGCCCTGCGCCGTGGCGGAGGCCATGTTGCTGAAAACGCTCTCGCCTCCGGGATTGGTGTAGACACATGTTGCCCAGTAGAAATAACCTATGCCATTGACCACCAATGAGTCGATCCATTCGAGGGTGTCGGTGCCTACTTCGATTATTGGATCAGGTTCCGGAGCAAGTGGACTCACAGACCTGTAAATGCGATATGATGAAAGTCCCCTTCCCCTTGATGACGCTTCAGGCGGAGCCCAGGAGAGGGGAATGAATCCGTCGTTTCCACTTACCGCCACAAGGTTCTGAGGCGGAGCAAACTCTCCTGCAACATTGAAGGGGCCGAAGGCAGCACTGTTATTATCCTCATACTGCTCTGTCACGTTTGAGTCGGGGTCCGCCACCGCAACCAGATAGCGGGTGCCTATGTCGAAGTAGGTGAACCTGTAATCTCCCTTGAAGGATGCGGTTTCACCGCTTTCCAGGGGAGGCACATCAAACATGGCAACAGGTTCGTCAAGTGAGTCCGGGTCATGGGTAAGATAGTAGGCAAGCTGTGTAGCCTGAGATGGACCTTCGCCGTCGTTGCTCACCACGGTGCTGAAACCCGCTGTCTGTCCCACGGAAAATGGGGGGGGGATGTCCGGTGAGGGAATGGAGACGGTAAGATCGGGGTAAGCCAGCACTATTGTGAACTGTTCCTGTACGTTTTCAAGACCGCGGTTGGCTGCCCCTGCCACAACATCCACAACGTGGGTTCCAGGCTGTCCGGGACATTGAAGGGTGAACACAGCTGAAGCGGATGAGTTCTTGTATACCAGATTGCCCAGGAATGCGGGGATGTTAACATCACCTGTGAATACATCAGGGGGATCAAGCAGTGTCCATGATCCTGCAGCTATGTAGCCGCCGGTGTTGACTATGGTAACCGGAATGGTCAGTTGGCCTCCAGGAGGGGCATACAAGACCGTGTCTGATGGGAAAGAAACTGAGAGAGCCGGTTCCCGGGAATATCTGTAGGTTGCCACGGTGAACTGCTGTTCTTCAGCGGGATTTCCGGGATCAGCCCAGTATTCGGCACCCACCCTTACTGTCCAGGCTCCCGGTTCAGGGTTCTCCACCACAACTCTCTCAACGGGGCTCTCGGATGTGACACCTGCGGGAAGCTGGTAGGAGTACACCACACTGGAGGGTGACTCCAGGGTGAGGTCCAGGTCCACCTGAAGCGCAGGGGATGCTGAGCTGACGTCGGCATAGCCCAGTCCTGTGGAGATCCAGCTTGTGTTTGCAGGAACATATATCACCCATTCCCTGTCGGGTTGGCCTTCAACAATGTTAGAGTTGATCCAGAGGGGTCTGTCCACCTCTTCCGAGAAGTAGGTTCCCGGAAGATGGTATCCGTCAAGAAGACCGAAACCGTGTTCCGCATCTGCATATCCTGTTTCTGCTGTTCCGGTAGTCCCCTTAAGGGGGATTGCGCATGCCGCGAGAAGAGCCAGAGCATCTTCAGGATGAAAAAGGGATCCGTACTTCTGCTGACAGAGGGCAAGAGCTGCAGTGACGAATGCAGCTGACATACTTGTTCCCGTACGTCTGGTGTAATATGGCTCTCCGGGCCACCTGTCCGACGGCTCATCAAGCCATGAACCACCGTAATAGGCATTTGCCGTTGCCACGCCATACTGCATGGTCGACTGGAAATACTCACCGCCGGGAGCCAGGATCTCAGGTTTCATTCTGCCGTCGGTGGTTGGTCCCCTGCCGCTGTATGATGCCAGGATTGCGTTCCCACCGTCATCCGGAATGAATGTAACAGCACCTGCGGTTATCGCATTCCTGGCTATGCCAGGGGAGGGTACCGAGCCTGGGAGGGGATCGTTCCCTGAGCTGAATACCGCTATTCCTCCATTATGTACCCACTGGTCTATTATCTGGCAGAAGCCGTCATAGGAAGTGCTCCCCTGGAAACCCCAGGAGTTGTTCACAATACTGCAGGAATTCGATGAAAAGTCGCCCAGTATCCCTGAAAAACCGGAGGGTGTCATTGAAGAGGGACGCTGGATGAGATAGAGCTGGGCATCGGGAGCACCGCCGCTGCCATTGTATTCACAGTTAAGGTCAACTTCGCCCCTTGAAGCTATGACACCGCAAACAGCTGTTCCGTGGCCGTCCTGATCAGGGGTACCTGAGTAAACCGCATCAATGAGATCGGGGTGTTCAGACCAAACCCCAGTGTCCAGGACACCAACCCTGATTCCAAGCCCGGTGTAATACGACCATAGACCCGGAAGACCTGAAAGCTCCCTGCTGTCATCCGCCTGGGTATTCAATGCGTGGTTCACAGTTGTGCGGTAGACATCGGGAATAGCCCTTAAGACGCCTTCTGCCGGAGCAGCAGCAACACTCCACCAGCCATTGCCCAGTAGAATACCGTTTTCCGGGAAGAAGCCCGGCGGAGTCTGCACCAGCCACGGCCCATCCCAGTCTGATGATTCGCCGGCCGCCTGGGAGAAGGTCCAGCTGGTCAGTCTTCGGACGAATCCCGAACCTGTAAGAAGCTCCGGGCGGATCTGATCTGTTCTTAAAGAGACGAAAGTGTTTTCCCGTGGAGAATAGCCGGCAGGCCAGAGACCGGCACTCTCCAGTATAATCAGGTCGGCGGGAGTAAGGGGCCTGTAGACCTCTACAAGCACCAGATCGCTGCCCTCTTCGGCTACGAAGGACCCTGTAAAGGGCCCGTTGCCGGAACCTTTGCGAATATATCCTTCCTCCATGCTGGTAAGAAGGTCGATCCGATCCTCAAGGGGCAGTTGAGCGAGGTACTCTATCCCTGTGTTTTCTATGTAGTCTGCAACAGGAAGATCCGCGAAAGCGGACAGGCTTGCGATCAACAGAAAGAATACTGTCATATCTACTCCATGCATGGTTATCATCCCTCATAGAGATACTATCTGAGCCATTGTCCCGTCAACCTCGCCGCAAAGATGAAACAGGGGTATTCAATCCATGAATACCCCATAATTATTAGCTTGCTGGAATCGATATCAGTTCAGTATGGAAGTTCTTGACGCAAGTGTATTCTTAAGAAGGAACGCTATGGTCAGAGGGCCTACACCTCCGGGTACCGGAGTAATGGCGGAGCACTTATCGAAGATCCCATGGTAATCAACATCACCGCAAAGGTTTCCCTGCTCATCTGTGTTCATGCCAACGTCCACCACCACAGCACCCTCACGGATCCACTCGGAGGTTATCATTTTCGGTTTGCCGACAGCGGCGATGAGAATGTCGGCCTCACTGCATTTCCTGATCAGGTTCTGTGTTCTGCTGTGGGCAATGGTAACGGTGCAGTTCTCCCGAAGAAGGAGAGCGGCCATAGGTTTGCCCACGATATTTGACCTTCCCACCACAATGGCATTCCTCCCCTGAAGGGGAATTCCGTGATGGTGGAACAGGCCGATGATCCCGGATGGAGTGCAAGGGAAAAGACCATCCTCACCCCTCCAGAGACGTCCCACGTTTACAGGATGGAATCCGTCTACGTCCTTGGAAGGTAGAACAGCTGATGCAACCGCCTTCGCGGAGATATGGTCCGGAACGGGAAGCTGCACGAGAATGCCATGGATAGATGAGTCGTTGTTCAGCTCTTCAATGAGCTCCAGCAGTTTCTTCTGGGGAACGGTATCAGGCAGGTGAATGACTCTACTGTAGAAACCCACCTTTCTGCACGCTCTCTCTTTGGATGCAACGTAAACACTGCTGGCGGGGTCGTTTCCGACCATAATCACAGCAAGGCCCGGAGGTCTGCCGGTTAACTGTAAAGCCTGTTCTTTAAGGGATTTTCTTACGATCCTGGCATAGGCTTTGCCGGAAAGTACCTCAGTCACGTCAGCCCTTGGAGATCTTGTCTATCTCCACCCAGGTCTGGTCCTGTCTGTGGCCGGTCTTTCTTTCGTAGCCCTTGCGCTTCTTCCGCTTGAATACGGTTATCTTGGGTCCGCGGGTATGCTCTATGATCTTGGCGGAAACCTTGATGCCGTCTATGAAAGGGTGGCCAACAACAACTTTGTCGTCTTTGGCTACGAGAAGAACATCGTTGAACACGTAGGAAGAGCCGGCTTCACCGGGGAGACCCGGCACGAGGACCTTCTTCCCAGGTTCAACTTTGAACTGAACTCCGCCTGTTTTGATGATAGCGTACAAAACGTACCTCCATTTTATAAGTAATATCTGTTGTTTTCAGTTTCTTATATATCTGCCGAAGCAGCGCAAACTTATACTAGACAACAGCTGCCGGGTCAACCTTTTTCGCCCGGTGCATACATTTCGGTTATCTCATCGTGGGTATCAAGGGAGAAAACTTTGAACTCTGCCTGTCCAAGTCTGGAGTCCTCGTGCACATGAACAGAGAGTCTGTCGCTTCTGCTGGTAAGGTATTCCAGACGTTTGCCGTCGTCTTCGATTAGAAACTCTGCAACTGCCGGATTCACGGATACAACAAGATTGGTGTGTTTCTTGCCGTTGGCAGCCCTTTCCAGAAATCTTTCGATGCTTGTAAGCACACTGAGCGGCGCTTGAATTCTTCCTGTGCCGCCGCAGTGCTCGCATACTCCCGACATTGACTGGACCAGACTGTGCCTTACCCTTTTTCTTGTCATTTCTACAAGGCCCATGGGGCTTACAGCACATGTCTTGGTAGGAGATCTGTCCCTGCCAAGTTCGCTTCTAAGGCAATTCACCACTTTGTCTTTGTGGCTTGCGTTATCCATGTCTATGAAGTCAATGACGATTATACCGCCCAGGTCACGTAGTCTGAGCTGCCTGGCAACTTCCCTGGCTGCCTCCATGTTCGTCTTCAGAATGGTGTCTTCCTGCTTCTTCCTGCCCACGTACCTACGTGTGTTCACGTCCACAGCCACCAGAGCTTCCGTGTGATCTATGACCAGGGAGCCTCCGCTCTTCAGAGGAACTTCCCGGGTAACCAGACCGGATATCTCCTTCTCGATACCGTAGTGATCGAAGATGGGAGTTTTCCCCCTGTACAGGCGAACCTTGCCTGCAACAGCCGGATCGAAGGTTTTCAGATACTTCTTGATCTGACGGGCCACATTGCGTGAATCGCAGACAATTGAGTTCACCTCCGGGGTGACCAGATCCCTGACTGTCATGGTTATAAGATCATGCTCCTGGTGAAGAAGGGCCGGCGCCTTTGATTTCAGGGCAAGGCTGCCTATCTCCTTCCACTTTTCAACGATTCTCTCCACATCTGTCTTGAAGCTTTCCTCGTCCTTGTCGATACCTGCTGTTCTGGCGATAATGCCGAACCCCTCGCTCTTCACCTCCTGGGTGATGTTTCTCAGGCGGCTTCGCTCTTTTCTGTCGGTAATCTTCCTGGACACACCTGCAACCGTATCACCAGGCATACTAACCACATATCGACCCGCTATGGAAATTCTGGTAGTTACCCTGGCGCCCTTGGTGCCGATGGGCTCTTTGGTAACCTGTACAAGAATGTTCCGGCCCTTCTCGAGGACTTTCTCGATGGGCCTTCTTGTTTCGTCGGCTCGGGGCGGTTTTCCTTCGGTGAGCGCTTTCGCGAACATTTTCTCGTCAGCTATCTTCTCACGTACATCGGAAACGTGAAGGAAAGCGCTTCTCTCAAGTCCGATGTCCACGAATGCAGCCTGCATTCCAGGCAGCACAGCATTGATCCTGCCGAGGTAGATGTTCCCAACGATGTGTCTGTCGCTGGCCATCTCCACGATAAGCTCCATGAGACGGCCATCTTCCATAACGGCTATCCTGGTAACTTCAGGATGCTGGTTGACAACAAAATCAACCTTCATTCTACAATTCTCCTTCTACTCCCTGAAGGAGAGGAACAAGCTGTCCGTCTCTTCCGGAAGTATAAATCTCAGTTCTAGTTATGGTTTTCCAGCTTATACCGGCGGCTTCCATTATCCTGTCTGGTCTGGAAGCTCCCTTGCCGGGCTTGGAGACCATTATCAAACCTCCCCCACGGTGTCTGCCATGGGAAAGAACCAAATCTATTTCATCGAGCCGACTTTCAAGACGGTCCGGATTATCAATACCCTCTATAATATACTCCGCTGCAACTGACATTGCGTCCGGTGCCCTGTACTTACCCTTAAGTTCCCCTGCAGCTCTGATGGGGAATCCCTCTGGAAGGGCCCTGCCAAGGGAATCTACCACAAAAGGCAGATCCCTTCTTTCCACAAGCTGAAAGTCGATGTATTCGCTTTCTGTACCCATTCCAAGGGGAACAGGATGGGAAAATGCCAGCTTAACCCTTCGGGCATATCCTGAGGTATAGTGAAGGGGGAGCCCGGTTCTTCTGAGTGTTCTTGTCCACATCCTGATCATATCCAGATGAGAGGAAAACACTGCAAGACCCCTCTTTGCATATCGGATCCTGATACGCTGCACAGCAGGTTCGCTTTCTGATTTTATGGTTCGGCTGGAACCGATGAGAGAAGCTGGAATCGGCGGCACTTCCCCTTTGCATGCACCGCATCCGGAACATCCCCCGATCCTGCAGTCAGCAAGTATCTCTCCTTCAATGGACCTCTGATACTCCTTGAGGAGCCAGCCTTCGCTGACACCTGTGTCTACGAAGCTCCACGGCAGGGGTTTCCCCTGAACGCGGGGAGATCGCGGGTTATCTGCAAGGAGTGCTTCCCAGACATCCCACCGGAAAAGGTCGCTCCAGCCGTCAAAAACAGCTCCCTGTCTGAATGCCTGCTCCAGTACATCTGAAGTGTCTCTGTCTCCCCCGGAGAGGAAATGCTCCACTGCGGAAACCCTGGGATCATTCCATGCAACCAAAGCCTTCCTGCAGGTGTTTCGGACCAGGTTGATCCTTCTCCACATATCAGCATGGTCAGGCGGTTCACACCACTGGAAGGGGGTATGGGGTTTGGGAATGAAAGGAGAGAGGGCCGCAGTAACGGTTCTTCGTTTTCCCATTACGCAGGAAACCTTGTCTGCAAGATCTGCTATTGCATGCAAATCCTCATCTGTTTCCCCTGGAAGGCCCACCATGAAATAAAGCTTTACTCCCCTGGCACCCATTCTAGAGGCGGCAGATGCGGCTTCCATTATTTCTTCGTTGGAAAGGGGTTTGTTGATTATGCGCCTGAGGCGTTCGCTTCCGGCCTCCGGGGCCATGGTAAGACTGCCCTTGAAGAAACTCTTCCTCTCAAGTCCCGGCAGGGTGTCGGGGCGGAGGGAGGGCTGTGAAACCCTTACATGAAGCTTTTCCTCCAGGGGGCCAAGCCCGCAAAGAAGGTCATCCAGCCCCGAATAATCGCTGTAGGAAAGTGTAAGAAGGCCTGCCTGCTCCCATCCTGTACTTGCCACAGTTTCCTCTATAAGCTCCAGCGCTTCCTGAGGTGCCCTTTCCCGAACCGGCCTGGACAGCTGAGAAGCCTGGCAGAACCTGCAGCCTCTGGAACAGCCTCTGGAAAGCTCAACCACCGCTCTGTCATGGGTTATCTGGGCAAGGGGAACCACTTGTCTTACCGGGGCATCCCCCGGCTCAAGGCCTGGGGCGCGTACCCAGGAAACACTGCCACCTTTGTGAAGTGAGGGAACAAGAACCCCGTCCATTTTGCTGACCATGCTCAGCTTCTCAATTCTCGGAAGCGCAGAGCACAGAATTTCAACCACCGGTGCCAGACCGGCTTCAGCCTCGCCAAGAAAGAAGATGTCCACAAATGGCATCAGTGGAACCGGGTTCGCAAGCCCACCTCCACCTGCAAGTATGAGGGGGTCACCGGGACCCCTGCTGCCGCTGCGAAGCTCAAGGCCCATGAGATCAATAAGGGAGAGCACATTCGTGAAAAGCACTTCGGAACTGACGCCAAACCCTACAACGCTGCTTTCACGAACAGGTTCCCCGGCTTCGGTATCCAGCCAGGGATGATTCTCCGCCTTCAGAAGCGAGTACATGTCCGGTGCGGGGTGAAAAGCCCTTCTTACGGTTACATTGCACTTCTGAAGAAGAACGTGGCGAACCACACGCAGACCGAAATTGCTTGCGCCAAGCTCGTAGACATCTGGATACACAAGGGTTATCCTGCGGTCCTTGAAGGTAGTCTCTCCGTTGTACTCTATGCCTGTATAGCGCTGAGGTTTCTCAACTTTCGCAAGCAGCTCATGAAACTTGTCCGTTCTCAGGTCCAGGGAGTGACCTCCTGGAACACGGGGTTGCTAAGAAGCCCGCCTGTTCTGTCGCTGCTAACTGCAAGTTTCATGGCCATAGTACTTACCAGCGAATCGTCAAGGTCCTTCAGGTACCCGAACATCCACAGGGTTTTTCTGAAAACCGCCTGAACGGGGAATCCTCTTCTTTTCAGAATTTCCCTCCAGTTGGCACCTACGGAGTCATCACGATCGCTCACAAGAAGACCGGTCCAGTTGTAACCGGTGCTCTGTCCCTGGATGTTTTCACCGGGGACCGCAAAAGTCCATTTGTGCTTGTTGGGATTCACTATGTCGGTGAAGTGACCCACAATCTCCAAAACGGTTTCTTCCCCGCCCTTCTGGAGCTGGAACTGCCAGACATCGTACCTTTCCAGTCTGGCCGGGGGAAGCTGCAGCCCCATGGACCCTATTGCATTCAGTGCGGTTACCGCCTCAGGATCAGGAGCTTTCAGGCCAACCGCAATTGAGTACGTTTTCACTGTTTCACCCCCAGATGCTTAGCCAGGCCATGAAAAACAACGGCACCCGGACCCGGCCTTTCATCAAGTTCCTTAACGGAGGATGCTCTTCGCGCCTCTCCCCATGATCCGGGGAGTATAGGCGGCACCTGCCAGAGATCAAAAGCCCTTTCCGGGTGTGGCATCATCGCCAGAACATTCCCCTGCGCATTGGTGAGACCTGCGGCATCCAGCATGGACCCGTTGGGATTGTGGGGCCAGCCTTCCGCCGGTGAACCGTCGGATCTGCAGTATACAAGCCCGGTCAGCTGGGATGCTCTGGGCAGGTCTTCCTCTCTGAAAACGAACCTTCCCTCGGCATGGGCTATGGGTATGGGAAAGGGCTCGTCACCAACAGATGACAGCCAGGGGCAGGAAGAAGAAAAACCGGATGGCTTCTTCAGGAATACCCATCTGGAGAGGTAACCGTTTCTGCCGGGTATAAGGTTCGAAGCAAGGGCTGCCTGCACGGCACCGGGTTTCCAGCCGGGAACAAGACCGCTTTCAAGAAGGATCTGGGCTCCGTTGCAGATACCGAGAACCGGCTTGCCGCAGGCTGCCTCCTCGAAGATAAGATCCATGATCCTCTCCCGTGAAGCGATAACCCCGGCCCTGACCCTGTCCTGGAAAGAGAATCCCCCGGGAAGAACATAGGCGTCAGCCCTGTTCTGCGATAGCTCTGCAGTCTGGTTCCAGTTGTATATTCTCGCATCCACCCCAAGACGCTGAAGAACCCCTGCAGTCTCAAATTCGCAGTTGGAGCCTGGAAATCTAATTACCGCTGCAAGTGCCATCAGACTTCCTCCTCTCTCCAGATTACAGATTCCAGCCGGTTCGCCCACCTGTCTTCTGCAGCTGCAAGATCCACCTTCCAGCCGATCCCTTTTATGGCGTACTCCTCACAGACAGTTCCCACCGCGGCCACGAACTCTGGAAGTGTAGCTGAAGCTATGAACTCGGGGCTTACTTCCATAAGATACCCCGGGGTTTCAGAGTAAAGGGTAACCGGGTTACCGTCCAGCTTGAAACTGATACCGAGTTTCCTGGAAGCAAGCGCCATTTCCGCCGCGGCCATGGCAAGACCGCCTGAGCTGATATCGTGTACGGACAGAGCTTTACCTCCGTGGATCATCTCCAGCACCCAGTCCGCCATTTTTTTCTCATGGGCTCCCCGGAAAACAGGTACCGTGCCTCCCTTGTGATAAAGGCAGGTTCTGTAGAAAAGACCTCCCCCCAGCTCATCTTTTCTTGTTCCGACAAGAAGGATGGTATCTCCTGGTTTTCTCAGAACAAGGTCGGTTGCTTTCCTGTGATCATGGATCTTGCCGAAAACAGCAACAATAGGTGAGGGAGGAATTGCTTTGCCTCCAGCAGACTGGTTATAGAAACTGACGTTTCCCGACACTATGGGAAGGGGATATGCACCACCGCTGAATCCCAGAGACCTGCACGCTTCCCCTATACCGTCAACAGCTAGCCTGAACTGGGCAAAGGCTTTGGGATCCTCGGGGTTGCCAAAGTTAAGACAGTCGGTGGCGCAGATTGGTGTTGCGCCGGTGGCCACGACATTGCGCACTGCCTCACCCACAGCGTGGGCTCCTCCCAGGAAGGGATCAAGTTCTCCGTACCATGGATTGCCGTCTCCGCTAACCGCAAGACCGGTCCTGGAGCCCTTTACCGGCACTGAAACACAGGAATCCGCTTCACCGGGTCTGAACATGGTTGCGCCCTGGACCTCTGAATCATAGTAAGACCAGACAGCCTGACGGCTGCATCCGGCAATGGAGGAGAGCATTTCCGGAATATCAAGGGAGGGATCAGAGGGCCTTTCCTCGGGTTCAGGTAGAGAGAAGTCGTGCTTCAGTTCCTCTCTGTCGTAGACCAGACCTTCCGTTATGAACTGTATGGGTGTTTCCGCTGCCTTCCGGCCCCTGCAAATGACATTGTAAACAGGGCTTGGTGTAAACCTGCCGATCACAGCGGCACGACAGTTGGGGAAGAGCCTGGGAAGCTCGTACGTGTCATTGTAGATGGAGAGCACATCAGAGGCAACCCTCTCTGGTACAGCAAGGCCGTACCTTTCCTGTGTTTCGCTGCAAGCGATAACTTCAGGAGGCAAGTCGGGTATTGATACGGGAACCGCATCCAGGTCAACGTCGATACCCAGGCCCCCATGAGCCGCCAGTTCGCTGGTGACGCA
>Ga0316201_10000664_pt1 | contig 20630 bp, 13 predicted proteins | sample CS6wburrow_MG_FD_204516 | JGI IMG/M metagenome (GOLD analysis project Ga0316201, IMG submission 204516) | Coastal sediment microbial communities from Delaware Bay, Delaware, United States - CS-6 worm burrow | ecosystem: Environmental > Aquatic > Marine > Coastal > Sediment | place: USA... | reverse complement strand
CACGCATGTTCTTGGCGATACAGATGATATTGTCGATCTCGCCGTCGGCGTTCGCCACTGCGGTGCGGGAAAACAGGATCGGCAGGCGCTCGCCGGACTTGGCGATAAAGGCGGCTTCGATATCGCGCAGCGCGCCGGTGCGGATCAGTGCCTCGAGCCAGGTCCCCATGAACGCACCGGCCTGTTCCTGGCCCTCTTCCTCAAACACGTCACCGATCGGCATACCGACCAGTTCATCCCGAGGATAGCCGAGCATCTCGCAGGCGGCGGGATTGACCTCCCTGATCACACCATCGGGCGACAGCACCAGCAATGCCTCGCCCATGTAGCGCAGAATGTTTTCAAGGTATTGCTTGGCCTGGTCGAGTTCGGCGGTGCGCTGCGCGACCTTCTCCTCGAGAATCTGATTCAGTTGGCGCTCCTTTTCGATCAGGCGGAAATAAGTGCTGATCTTGTTGAGGAACTGATTGTCGTCGATAGGCTTGAGCAGGTAATCGACGGCGCCGACATCGTAGCCCTTGCGCTGGAATTCTTCGGTCTTGAACGCCGCGGTCAGGAATATGATCGGAATATCACGGGTCTTTTTGCGCAATTTGAGCATCTGCGCCGTTTCGAAACCGTCGACCTCGGGCATCTGCACGTCGAGAATGACCAGGTCGATATCCGGCTGCGCCTGAGCGATCTCGAGCGCCTCGGCACCACCACGTGCCTCGAGGATCTCGACATCCATATGTCGCTCGACCAGCGCACGCAGGGTGAACAGATTATGTTCGTTGTCGTCGACCGCCAGTAGTTTGAAACCGGAATATCGCTTCATCGGCATTCTATTCGACACGCGCCGGCAGGTGCCGGGTCAGTACCTCTGACAATTGCTTTGCCTGGCAGGGCAGGCTGACATGGTCGTCGGCACCCTGTGACAGGCAGGTTTCGCGCGCATCGGCATTGTCTGCGCCGATGAGCCCGATCACCGCGGTCGCCGTGCCGAGGCGGTCGCGAAGTCTCTCAATCGTATCACAGGCCTCCTTGTCAGACATGAGGACGTCGATCAGCAGGAAATCGACCTGTCCGACCTCATCCAGTGTCTCCAGCGCCTCGTCGAGATCGTCCGCGAGATGCATTGTCATATGCCATTTGCGCAACAGGCCGCTGAGCTGCAGCTGGCTGCGCACGTCCTTCACCATCAACAGTGCACGCTTGCCTTGCAGGTCCTGTGGGGCGGGCTCCGCCTCTTCGACCGGCGGTTCCACCTCGGCCAGACGCGGCGGTACGCCCTGTGCGATATCGCGCGCGCAGACGGCGGGCAGCAGCAGAGTAAACTCGGCACCCGCGCCCGTCGCACTCTTCAGACGGATCTCGCCACCCAGCAACTCGGCCAGCTGGCGACTGATGGTCAGACCCAGGCCGGTCCCACCGTAACGCCGACTGGTCGAACCGTCGGCCTGTTGAAAAGCCTCGAAGATCGCCGCCTGTTTTTCCGGCGCTATGCCTATCCCGGTGTCGCTGACCGACAGCGCCACCGCATAGGACTCCTCGACCGGCGCCGCGCGCAAGGTGACCTCGCCTCGCTCGGTGAATTTGACCGCATTGGCGAGAAAGTTCTTCAGCACCTGGCGCACCTTGTCCGGATCCGTCTCTATGCTCTGCGGGGCATTCGTCTCGACCACAACCTTCAGGCTCAGCCCCTTGGCAAGGAACTGCGGATCGAGCAGTTGGCGCAGATCTTCCAGCAGTTCATCGAGCGCGACCGATTCGATATGCAGATCCAGCCGGCCGGACTCGATCCTCGACAGATCGAGGATGTTGTCAATCAGTGCCTTGAGGTCGCAACCTGCCTTGTGGATCACTTCGGCCTGCTGCAAGGATGCGCCTTTCAATTCCTTGTCGCGCGACGCCAATAGCTTCGACAGCAGCAGGATCGAGTTCAGCGGGGTACGCAGCTCGTGGCTGACGTTGGCCAGGAACTGCGACTTGTAACGGTTGGTCGCCTCGAGCTCGCGGGCATGGGCGCGCTGATTGCGCGTCTGGCTGGCATGCGTCTTCGACAGGCGTGTCAGGTCGCTCGCGAGCTGGCGCAGTTCGGGCGAGCCGGACCAGTCGAACTCGACCGGCTCGTTGGACTCGAGGGTCTTCTGGATTCCCTGAGTCAGGTCTCGGCCGAAACGTTCGGCACGACGCGTGATCCAGCGCGCGACAAGGAACTGCAGTACCACCAGGCCGAGCACGATCAGCAGCACGCGCAGGACGATCTCGGTGCGAAAGGCCTGCAGTGGCGCGTCTGCCACCGGCCGGCCGACCCACAGGGTGTTGCCATCGACCGTGCGGAACATGGGTACCCATATCGCCCGATCATCGCCTTTTTCCCACAGCACAATGCGGCGGGTCGCGAAATCCTTGGCCAGGCCGGGAAAATCGTCGAAGGCATTGCCGTTACGCGGCGGCAGATCGGGTAACTGCAGGTAGCGCCCATCGTCATGTACCCACAGGGTCTTGGTATCACGACGCACCAGGCCCGCGATATCCAGCGTGATCGCGACCACCCCGATGGTCGGCTCTCCCGGCACTACCGGGGCGATCGGGCTGAGCAGCTGCAGCGTGAACACGCGGGCCGGATCGTCGGTCTGCAGATCGATCCGCAGCGGGCTCAACACCACATTCGGCAGACGCCCGGACAACAGCAGCGCTACCTGATCGGGCGACACCCCACGCAGGCGTCGGGTGGTTGGGCGCCAGTTCCCGGTGGTGCTGTCCCGCTCCAGCCAGAAGCGCTCGACGCCCTCCTCGTCGAGGAACAGGATCTCGGTGATGTCACGTTCCTCACCGAGGATACGATTGATCCAATCGGTGTAGCGCGCACGCGCCAGGTCGATCTCGTCTTGCCCGAGTTCGGTGCCGCTGCCGACCAGGGACCCTGGCTCCGGCAGCTTGGCCAGCAGACGGACGCTGGCATCACGACTGGCAAGATGTTGATCCAGATCGCTGAAATCGGCCCGCAGATTCTGCAGAAAGGCGTGGCGATAGAACAGATCGACCCGATCGAGCACCAGCGGCAGATTGATCACCACCGCAAGCAGCAAAGGCACCAGGCCCAACAACAAAAGGAACAACAGAATACGCAGGCGCAACGACATGTGAACACCTTAGCTTCTGCCAGCTTGGATTAGAATCCCCGCCATGCCGACGCCACGCCCCCGGCCCCTGCACGTGCTTTACCGCGACGACCACTTTGTTGCGATCGACAAGCCGCCCGGCATGCTGGTTCACCGCAGCCCGATTTCGCGCGACCAGGTATTCGTGTTGCAGACCCTGCGCGACCAGCTCGGCCAGCGCGTATACCCGGTACACCGGCTCGATCGCGCGACCTCCGGCGTTTTGCTGTTCGGCCTGTCAACACAGGCCGCCCGCCGGTTGGCCGCCCGGTTCGAGTCCCACCACGTCGACAAACGTTACCTTGCTGTCGCGCGTGGCTGGGTCGACCAGAGCGGTCTCATCGACCACCCGGTCAAGGATGATGAAGGCAATGGCCGGGCGCAATCCGCCCTCACCCGTTACCGATGTCTTGGCCGCATCGAGTTGCCGTTTGCGGTCGACCGTTACCCGAGCAGCCGCTATTCGCTGGTCGAGGTGCGCCCGCAGACCGGGCGCCGCCAGCAGATTCGCAAACACTTCAAACATATCTCACATCATTTGATCGGCGACACCACCCACGGCAATGGCCGGCACAACCGGTTCTTCCGCCAACACTACGGCCTGTACCGGCTGTTGTTGATGGCACACCGGCTGGATTTCGAGCACCCGTATCTGAACGAACCCGTATCTCTGCAGGCCGACCTGGACGCCGACTGGTCCGCCATCTCAAAGCTGTTCGACTGGTCACCGCCCGGATAAAGAGACTGCCATTGCACCGACAAATGGTATGCCTTGCTGTTTTCGTTTGACGAAAACGTTATTAAGACTGGTGAGTACCCAGCGGATTTGGCACAGTGTGCGGCAGTGGAAAAACTCAGACTGCTCTTAAATCCGCTGCTGAACAGTGCGCGCGATCTATTGCCGATCGTCGTGGTGATCGCGTTTTTCCAGCTCCTGGTCCTGCAACAGCCGATCCCGAATTTCAGCAACATTCTCCTCGGCACGCTTTTTGTGGTCATCGGCCTGGCGATGTTCGTGCGCGGACTCGAGATGGGCCTGTTCCCGATCGGCGACAGCATGGCACACGCCTTTGCCACAAAAGGATCCGTGACATGGTTGCTGATCTTTGCCTTCGCCCTCGGGTTCGGCACCACAGTCGCCGAACCGGCCCTGATCGCGGTCGCCGACGAGGCCGCCGAGGTCGCCGCGGCCGGGGACATGATCGACACAGGTGCCGACGCCAAGGCCAATTATGCAACCGGCCTGCGATACACCGTCGCCCTGTCGGTCGGTTTCGCGATCCTGATCGGGGTGATGCGCATCATCCGCGGCTGGCCGATCCACTATCTGATCATCGCCGGCTATATCGGCGTGATCATCATGACCGCGTTCGCACCGAAAGAGATCATCGGTATCGCCTATGATTCTGGTGGCGTCACGACATCCACCATCACGGTACCGCTGGTGACCGCGCTGGGTGTGGGCCTCGCGGCCTCGATCAAGGGGCGTAACCCGATGATCGACGGCTTCGGCCTGATTGCCTTCGCATCGCTGACACCGATGATCTTCGTAATGGGCTACGGCATTTTCGGCGTCGGTGACAGTGCGCAGAGCCTGGATGGCCCGTTCGGCATCATGTTCCGTTCGGTCATCGGCCAGCTCGAATCGATATTGCTGGCGTTGTTCAACCCCATAGGTGCCGCGCTGGACTGGGTGTTTGGCCCGCCGACCGCGTGGCTCGAGAGTCTGCCGGGGGCAGGCGGCGAGCTGTTCCATACCCTGTTTGGGACCGTCGGCGATGTGCTGCCGATCGCGCTGATCATTTTCGGTTTCCAGCTCTTCGTCCTGCGCAAGCCGATCCCGAAGCTGGGACGGGTGCTGGCCGGCTTCGGTTGGGTATTGATCGGCCTGGCGTTCTTTCTCGAGGGCCTGGAGTTGGCCCTGTTTCCGCTCGGTAAGTTGATGGCCGCCCAGCTGACCGACCCGGCGTTCATCGCCGGCGTGACGCGTCACGCGACATTCGGCTGGTGGGATTACTATTGGGTCTATCTGTTCGCGTTCGCGATCGGCTTTTCCACGACCATCGCCGAGCCCTCTCTACTTGCCGTGGCGATCAAGGCCCATCAGGTGTCGGGCGGCAGTATCGGCGTGATGGGGCTCCGCGTTGCGGTCGCACTCGGCGTCGCAATCGGTATATCCCTTGGCTCCTACCGGATCGTCAGCGGTACCCCCTTGCACTGGTACATCATCGTCGGCTACGTGATCGTCGTGATCCAGACATTTTATGCCCCGAGGATCATTATCGCGCTCGCATACGACTCCGGTGGTGTCACGACCTCCACCGTAACGGTGCCGCTGGTCGCCGCACTGGGACTCGGGCTGGCCAGCACTGTGCCGGGGCGCAGCGCATTGCTCGATGGCTTTGGTCTGATCGCCTTTGCCAGCCTGTTTCCGATCATGACCGTTATGGCCTATGCCCAACTTTCTGAATGGCGCGCCCGGCGAGGCAGCGCTTCCAACTGAGGAGTATTTTCCATGCACTTCAAACTCCTGATTGTCTTCGTCAACGATGACAAGACAGAAAAGATACTCGACACGGCGCGCGAGGCAGGTGCGACCGGCGCGACCGTGCTCAATGGTGCGCGTGGTGAGGGACTGAACCAGAGCAAGACCTTTTTCGGCCTGGCACTGGACACCCAGCGCGACATGATCCTGTTCCTGGTCGAGGAACACCTTGCGCGGCCGATACTTGAAGAGATAGCCAAGTGCGGCGAGTTCGAATCCAGGCCGGGGTCAGGTATCGCCATCCAGATCGACGTCGAGGACGCGGTCGGCGTTACCGCCCAGGTCGCTAAACTTCAGGAAATTGTAGAGGAAGAGATATGAGCCAGACCGAACTGGTCCGCGTACGGGACGTCATGAAGGTCGAATTCGACGTCGTCGATGGCCTGGCCACAGTGGCCGATGCCCTGCGCGAAATGAAACACATCGAAACCAAGGCCTTGATCGTGCGCCGCCGCAACGATGACGACGAGTACGGCATTGTGGAACTGGAGCACGTGGCAACCGAGGTGCTCGCAAAGAACCGTGCTCCCGAGCGGGTCAATATCTACGAGATCATGGAGAAACCCCTGATCGGCGTTGATCCGGCGATGGACATTCGCTATTGCGCACGTCTGTTCGAGCGTCACCACCTGACCCGTGCGGCGGTCGTCGACAATCGCGAGGTCATCGGGATCATCAGCTACACGGATATCGTGATGAAGGGCATGAAGGAAATGGTGGAATGACGCTATGAGGCGGCCGCCCATCGCCGGCGGCCGCGCGTTCGGGTCAGCCTGCAGCTATCCAACCGCCATTGCGGGCGCCCTGCAACTCGCCGGTCAAAGCTCCCGCACCAGCTCCAGAACCTGCTCGGCGTGTCCTTTGGGTTTGACGTCGTACATCGCGTGACGGATCTTGCCTTCGCGGTCGACGACAAAGGTCGCACGCACGATCCCCATCTTCTTCTCGCCGTTTTTTTCCTTTTCCTGCCATACGCCGTAGGCCTCGCACAGCTGGCCCTCGACGTCGGCCAGCAGTCGGATGTTCAGACCATACTTGTCACGGAAAGCAGCATGACTGACGCAGGTATCCTTGCTCACGCCGATGACGCTGGCGCCGATTGCGTCGAAATCGCCCATCAAGTCGGTGAACTCAATACCCTCCATGGTGCAACCAGGGGTGTCATCCTTCGGATAAAAATAGATCACATAGGGTTTGCCCGAAAGGCTCGTGGATTCGGTGATGCTCATATCGGCATCGGGCAGGCTGAACTCCGGTGCTGCGTCTCCAGCAGTCAACATACGAACCTCCTCGGCAGGTGATGACCTCGGCGGAATTTATGTCGCGCCTCGAGTCACGTCAACCACCGAGTGCGGATGACCCGTGCAGCCTTCCCAGCATTTCCCCGAGCCGCCGCTCAAGGGCGCGTCGACCCTCGATCGCATAGACCTCGCACACCTGCTCCATTGGGCGGTGTTGCAGGCGCCACGCCAGCAGTGGCGCCAGCTCGTCGGGTGCCATCAGCGCCTGACCACAGGCCCTGACCACGGCCTTCCACACCAGCGACTCGGCGGTCGCCGGCCGGCGTATGCCCGTGGCGATACGCCCCAGCTGTTCCCGGTCGGCCGCAGCCAAGCCCAGGTCGCTGCAATCGCGTCCTTGCAGCAGCCTTGCGGCGAGCCGCGGTTCGAGTGAGCGCAGACTGCCGGCCAGTGACCATGGCAGGTCCTGCTGAAACCGCTGGCGTGCGGCTGTGCGCAGGGTGTCACCGGCTTCGCTCAGACCTGTCAGCATGAATAATGAATGCGCCGCGCTGGCCGGGTCGATGCGAACCCCGAGACGGGCCGGCTCAAAGCCCGCCGCTGCCCAGAAGGCCAGCAGCCCCTCGTCGATCCCGAACGCCGTGCCCAGGGCGTCGTAACCACCGGCGCGGGCATGATCGCCGAGCCGGCCGAGCAGTGCCTGCCCTATGCCCCGGCGCCGACATGCAGGATGCACGGCGATCCGCTGGATCCGCAGCAGACGCATCTGCAGCGCCGTTCGCAGACCGGCATGCACCGCCAGGGACTGCGCCAACAGGTGGCCACGCGGACGACGCCTGCCGTCGAGGACCTGCGCCGCCATACCCTGGTCGAATCCGCCCTCGCGCAGTGCCAACAATACGCCGACCGGTTCGCCGTCACTGCGGGCCAGCCACAGGCGCAGATCCGGATTGTCCAGCAGCTGCCGCAGGTCCGACGGTCGGGTCTGGTAGTGGGCATTCACCAGCAGACTGAAGGTGGCGCGCAGCAAGGCCTCGTCTTGTGCCAGTTCGGTGGCGCTGACCGCCTCGACCCGTGTTGCATCACAACGCTCCAGCTCGCCCGGTTCTGCGTCGAGCACGAACGAGCGCGCCAGCAACGCCTCCAGGCGGTCGCCAGCCGCCCAGCGCACCGGCGTGTCCAGGCGCATCGCGCGCCACTGCGGCATCTCGCGGTCGAGGACCCGCTGAAACCTGAGTTCGAAGCCGCGTCCGCTGCCTTCGTAACCATGTACGGTCGACGCGAATACCAGGCGCCTGCTGCGCGACAACAGGCCACGCAAGACGCCGACCGGGATGGCTGCGGCCTCATCGACCAGCACGAGCCCGGCATCGTCGCGCTCCTCGACACACTCGACCGGCAGGCGCAGGCGCAGCTGACCGCGGCCAAGCGCCCAGTCGCGCTGAGCCGCAACCTGTACCGCATCAGCACGCGCCTGGTCCATGTCCAAGGCATGGCGCAACAGGGTCGAGGCGGCCGCACGACTCGGCGCAACCACGGTGATGCGTGAGACCGCGCCGTGCAGCAGCCTTCGCGCGGCGACCCCCAGCACGGTCGATTTGCCGCGTCCCCGGTCGGCAGTGAGCACCAAGGGGCGCCGGGCGTGCCCCTGGGCCACCCGCTCGATCGCTGCAATGATCTCGAGCTGTTGCGGATGCAGGCTGAGAGCGTCGGCCGCCGGTGCGGCCACACGTAAGCCGTCAGCGTATCCGGTATCTATGTGTTGAACCGTCGAATCCTGCCCCCAAAGGCGCGCCAAACGTGCAAGGAAATGCCCGTGCATCGCGCCCGGCGAATGCGGATAGGCCGCGAATCTCGCCTGATCCGGGTCGGCGAAGGAGGCCCAGCTGTGCGGCGGCGGGCACAGCAGCACACAGTCACCGCCACCACGCAGCATGCCCAGCGCGGCGGCAAACGCGTCCGGGTGAAACCCCTGGTGCATGTCGTAGACGAGCAGGCCACATTCGCCGCCGAGGTGTTGGCCGATCTTTGTCGCTGACAGCGACGCGATGCCGTCGGGCGGATTTTCGCCGATCCACAACAGATCCAGCGCAGAGACGTCGGACAATTGCTCGAGCAGCCATTGCCGGGCCTGCGCGGGATTGTCGCTCAGCAGCAACAGACGGCGCCGAGGCGTCGTGGCTACTCGGAGCAAAGGAACGGCTCTTCGTCGTGCGCAGCGCGCTGCTGCGAGGGCCGCACATATGCCACGGCGGACAGACCCGGATGGACAGGGATATCCGGGTGTGCAGCGTGCAACACCCGGAGTCGCCCGTGGGTGCTCTCCGGGCACGCCTCGCGGGGATGGGCCCTCGCCCTTTTCAAGCGGCGTAACCTCGCCATGGGCGTTGCAACGCCGTGGCGGGGCATCCGGTGAACGCTGAGCCCATCGCTATTACCTTTCTGGAGTAATTGCAGTCTGACAGACCCCTAGTCTGAGTTCAGCACCTGCATCGGTGGTACGGCAAGCAGGCGACGAGTCGCCAGCCAGCCAACCAGGGCGACGACCAAGGTACCGCCGCCGATGCCGAGCAGCCAGGTAGCCGCGCTGAAGCGGCCAGGCAGGTCGAACAGTTCGACCGCAATGAGGTAGCCGATAATGCTGGCCAGCAGGGCCGCGAGGAATCCACCAAGCAGGCCGAGCAGACCGAATTCGGCCAGTACCGCACCGAGCAGGCGCCGCCGCGACGCCCCCAGGGTGCGCATTACCGCGACCTCGCGTGCGCGCTCATCCCGGCTTACCTGGGCCGCGGCAAAGGTGACCAGCGCGGCCGCGATAAGGGTAAACAGGAAGACCATTTCGACCGCCAGCGCACCGCGCTCCATGATCTCTCGCACCTGATCGAGGATCGCCCTGACGTCGAGCACCGAGACCGCCGGAAACGCCTGCGCAAGCTTCAGGGTCAGGGACTCGCTGTCGCGGTCGAGGTACAGGCTCGACAGATAGGCCACCGGCAGGCCTTCAATCAGGGCTGGCGTCCCCACAACGAAGAAATTCACGTTAAAAGAGTCCCAGGCAACCGAGCGCAGACTCAATACCGGGGCCTCCACGCGCTGCCCGGCGACGTCGAAGCTCAGGCTGTCACCGACTTCGATGCCGAGGCTGTTGGCCACGCCCTGCTCAACCGAGAACCCGGGCTGCAGCGCGCCCTGCGCATCCCACCACTGTCCCGCCCGGATGCGGTTGTCCGGCTGCATCCGCGCGCCGAAGCCGAGGCTGTATTCGCGTGAGGCCAGCCTTCTTGAACGCGGATTGACATAGTCTTCCGGACTGATCGGACGTCCATCGATCGCCAGCAGACGCGCCCGGGTCGTCGCATGCAGTCCGGAATTCGGCACCCCGCGTGCCTGCAGCAGCTGTTCCACCGCATCGCGCTGCTCGGGCTGGATATTGATCAGGAAGTGGTTGGGTGCCTGGTCCGGCAGGCTGCCCTTCCACGCGTCGACGATATCGACGCGCACCACGGCAAGGAGCAGCAGCAGGGTGATCCCGAGGCCGAATCCGGCCAGTTGCAACAGCGTCAGTTGCGGATAGCGCGCCAACGCGGCCAGGCCCAACGCCGGTGTGCCACCGGCACGCCGCAATGGCGCCAGGACCAGCAGCATCAACCGCCCCGCACCGACGAAAAGCAGCAGCGAGGCGAGCAGGGCCAGCATCATCATCAATGCGAGGCGGGGATCCTGCACCTGCCAACTCATCAGCGCGAAAAACATCAGCGCGGCAAGCGCCCAGACCAGCCAGGTCGACAGCCCCGGGGCGTCGAGTTCGCGTCGCAAGACCCGCAACGGCGGGACCCGACCGATCCGCAACAGGGTCGGCAGTGCGAAACCAACCGCCATGCCCATACCGAACAGGAGACCGACCAAAGCGGGACGAATACCCGGCGCCGGCAGCGACTCACCGAACCAGTCACCGAGGACTGCGGCCAGCGCCTGCTGCCCCAGTAACCCGGCCAGACTGCCGCCGACCGATGCCACCACCACGACCAGGAGCAGCTTGCCCATGTGCCAGCGCAGCACGGCGCCACCGCTCATGCCCAGGGTTCGGAGTACCGCGGCGCTGTCCATCGCGCGATCGACATAGCGCCGCGTGGCCAACAGGATCGCGACCCCGGCGAGCAGACTCGCACACAGGGCGGCCAGGCTGAGAAAGCGCTGCGCCCGCTCCAGCGCGGTACGCAGTTCGGGGCGGGCATTCTGCAGGTCGGCCAGTCCACTGCCGGGTGGCAGGCGTTGCGACAGCCAGGCTCGCATCTTTGCCAGCGCGCCGGCATCACCGGCGATCAGCAATCGATGCTGTACCCGGCTTGCCGGGCCGAGCAGGCCGCTGCGCAATGCGTCCTGGTAGTTGATCATCAGACGTGGCGAGAGCTGGAACAGATTGCCGCCCCTGTCCGGTTCGTCGATCAACACACCGGCGGCACGCAGACGCAGTTCGCCAAGCTGCAGCCGGCTGTCACCCAGGGTCAGCGCCAGGCGGTCGCGCAAACGCCCCTCGAGCCAGGCGGAACCGTCTGGCGGGACTGTGCCGACCTCACCGGCCGGGGTCTGTACGCGCAGTCGGCCGCGCAGCGGGTAGGGCGACTCGACCGCCTTCACCTGCACCAGAAGCGGCCGCTCACCGCTGATCAGCACGCTCGGAAAGGTCACGCTGCGTGCTGTCTGCAGGCCGCGTTCAGTTGCCGCATCGATCCAGGCATGCGGGATCGGCTCACCCTGTTCGACCACCAGGTCGGCGGCCATCAACGCCGCCCCCTGCAACACCAGCGCGCGCTCGACCCGATCGGCGAAAAAGGCGACCGAGCTGAGTGCGGTCACCGCTACCAACACCGCGACCAGCAACAGACGCAGGCCGGGATCGCGCAGCACGCCGCGCCAGTCCCGCAAGGACCACCAGTACACACTCATGCGGCCGCCTGCAGACGTCCTGCGTCGAGCCGGAGGATGCGGTCACAGCGCGCGGCAAGCCGCTCATCATGAGTGACCAGAAGCAGGGTGCTGCCGACCCGGTCGCGCAGGTCGAACAGCAGTTCGCTGACACGATCGCCGCTGTCCTGATCGAGATTGCCGGTCGGCTCGTCGGCGAACAGCACCTCGGGGTCACCGGCGAAGGCACGCGCGAGGGCCACCCGCTGCTGCTCGCCACCAGACAGCTGCCGGGGCAGGTGGGTCAGTCGCTCGCTCAATCCGACCTCGCCCAGCAGGGCCTCGGCCTGGGCCCGGGCCGCGCGCCGTTGGCCGATCTGCAGAGGCAATGCGACGTTTTCCACTGCGCTCATCCCGGGTAGCAGTTGGAACGACTGGAATACGAAACCGACCCGTCCGGCGCGCAACGCCGCGCGCGCATCTTCGTCCATCGCGGACAGGTCGTGCCCGAGCAGCGAAACTCTTCCCTCGCTGGGCAGGTCCAAGCCGGCAAGCAGTCCGAGCAGCGTCGACTTGCCTGAACCGGAGGGCCCCAGTATCGCGACCGCCTCTCCCGCATTGACCTGCATGTCGATCGCCGAGAGGATGTCCAGCGTACGGCCATCGGGCATCTTCACCCTTTTTCCCAATTGGTTGGTTGTTATGCGTACGCCTTTATCCATGGTCCTTCTGCTGTTGTTAACGCTTGCGACGCCTGCCGCCGCCGCACCCGGCATCCTGGTCGTCGGTGACAGCCTCAGTGCCGCCTATGGCATAGAGAAGCAGCGCGGCTGGGTTGCCTTGCTGCAACATCGGCTGGCGCAAAACGGCTATGCGCACCAAGTCGTTAATGCCAGCATCACCGGCGACACCACCCGCGGGGGCCTGTCGCGCCTCCCGGCCGCGCTCAAACGCGAAAAACCCGCCATTGTGCTGCTCGCACTCGGCGGCAACGATGGCCTGCGCGGCTTCGCCCCGCAGCAGACGCGCGACAATCTGCGCTCGATGCTGCGTCAGGGACGCGCCCACGATGCCCGGGTACTCTTGCTCGGCGTAAAGCTTCCGGCGAATTATGGCAGGGCCTACGGAGAGAAGTTCCACCGTATCTTCCTGGATTTGGCTGTCCAGGAACAGGTCCCGCTGGTGCCGTTCTTTCTCGAAGGGGTGGCCGAGACGCGCGCCCTGATGCAGGCCGATGGTATCCACCCCAGCGCCGAGGCACAGCCGCGCATCCTCGACAACGTCTGGCCGGCGCTGCTGCCGTTGCTGGGCGACGCGTCCCGCTGACTGCCAGTGCGGTGGGCAAAAAAAAATCCCGCCTGTCCGGCGGGATTTTCGATCTCACAGAGTTTGCCTTCTGCTCTTGTTTGCTAGCTCCATTCGCCCGGGTAGTCGGCAATCCCGGGATTGGCCTTTACCCCCACCAACTTCGGGTGGTTGATCTTCGGCAGCCTGAGCACATTGTCGTCACCCCGCTTGGCGACAATATAGTCGCGCACCACGTCCCACATCAAACGCCCCTCGGGTGTGCGGTTGACCGATGCCCAGCCGGCGACCTTGTACTTGGTGCCCGCCTCGACCACGTGACCATTGTCCAGGGTCACATCGGTGATCCGGTGCCCGAGCGATTTGCCCGGATCGATCGTATAGTCGAGGCCGCCAACCCGCACCATGTCACCCCCAGACTGCAGGTAGGGGTCCGGGTCGAACAGGTTGTCGGCGACACCCTCCAACATGTTCAGAAGCTCGGCGCCGGTCATCTCGGCGACATAGGTCTCGGCATAGGTCATCGAGCACTGGGTCATCACGTCTTCCATTGTGATCCAGTCGCCCTGCAGGGTGGACGTTCCCCAACGCACGCCGGCCGACAAGGCGATATCTGCGTCGTACTCATGCCGCAGGGCATTGCACAACACCTGGTCCCAGGTGCCCATGAAATTGCCGCGGCGATACAGGGTGCGATCGGCGATCGCGAGTTTCTCAGACAGGATCTCGTGGTAGGTCTTGCCAACCCGCTTGGGGTTGAAAAAGGCATCGCTGCGACGTGACTCGACGATCTTATCGTCGTACTTGGTCTGCCGCATCTGGTCGATATAGGCCGCCATCTCCTTGTCGGCCGGCAGCCACTCGGTGATCACCGGCAGCATCTTGTAGTGCATGCCCTTGAGTTCGCCATCGCGGATATCGAAGTCCATCACCCCGACGTACTTGCCGTTGGAACCGGCATTGGTCACCCAGCATTCGTTGCCTTCGACATTCTTGACCTTGATCGGCGCAGGGATGCCATCATGTGTATGGCCGCCGAACACCGCATTGAGCCCGGGCACGCGCTCGGCCATCTTGATGTCGACATCCATGCCGTTGTGCGACAGCAGCACCACAGCGTCTGGCTTTTCGTCTTCGCGAATCTGCTGCACCAGGGTGATCATGTCGTCTTCGCGCAGGCCGAACGACCAGTCGGGGAAGAACTCCTGCGGATTGGCGTTGGCGGTACGCGGGAAGGCCTGGCCGACGATCGCTATGCGCGCACCATTGATCTCCTTGATCACGTAGGGCTGGAAGGCATGCCCTGAATCCTCGTCGAACATACCGCGGCCGTCATACTTCTCGACCAGGGCCGGATATTCGTCGCCGAACAGTGAATCCGGCTTGACTCGCACGTTCTGCCCGATGAAGTCACCCTTGAACAGGGCGACATTGGACAGCACCTCGTCTTCACGGTAGGTGAATTCCCAGTGGCCGACCATGACGTCCAGACCCAGGATATTCGAGGCCTCGACCATGTCGACACCGCGCGTCCACAGCGAGGTGCCCGAACCCTGCCACAGGTCGCCGCCGTCGATCGTCAGCGTGCTGTCCTTGCCGCCGGCCTGTTCGCGCAGCCGGTCGAGCAGGGTCTTGACGTGGGCAAAGCCGCCGGTACGGCCGTACTTCAGCGCGGCGGAATCGAAATCCAGATAGGTGTAGGCGTAAGACTCCGGCGTCTGCGGTTTCAGGCCCATGGCGTCGAGCAGCTTGTTACCCACCACGTGCGGCGGACGCCCGTACGCGTCGCCCACTCCCAGGTTGACATTGGGCTCACGGAAATAGACCGGCCTCAGCTGCCCGTGTACGTCGGTGATATGCAGAAGACGGACGTTGCCTTGCATCGGCAGGTCATAAAAACCCTCAGGCATCTTGGTGCCACTGAAGGCCTTGCTCGAGATGATGGGGGCGGCCGTCGCGGCGGCGCCAAGCCCCATCACTTTAAGGAAATCACGACGGTCAATCTTTGCCATATTGCTCTTCTCGCAGGTTTTCGAATTGAGTGGGTTGCTTGATACGAAGCTGTTGCGACGATGCGCCTTTGCGCCCTCGCGACGACACGCCGCCTGCCTCTCAGGGAGCGCTAGTCTATCAACAGCACCTACCGAGCTCTAGTCGAAATCTTGAATATAGGCGGCCACTTATGGCCAAATGCCCGGTCAGGCCGTATCCTCCCGACTCTTGTCAAGACGACCCACGATGACGTTTATTCCCTTACGTGTAATCTGCGCTTTGCTCGCACTGATGTGGGCCGCAGGCAGTGCTGCCGATATCGTCAAGCCCGCGCTGGTCGAGATAAGTGTCTTCACCGATGGACGCTACCGGGTGGAGGTACGGGCCAGCATCGAGGCCCTGCTGACCGGTATCAATGCGCAGTTCAAGGACACGACGCAGGCGCCCACCGCGGACGAATACGATCGTCTGCGCGAACTCGAGGCGCCACAGCTGCGCGAGGCCTTCAGGCCGTTTGAACAACAGATGCTCGACGCCGTCAGACTGAAGCTCGACGGTGTACCGGTGCACAGCCGGATCAGCGAGGTCGAGATACCGGTACCCGGTTATACGAAAGTGCCGCGCATCAGTCTCATCGTGCTGAGCGGCGAGATACCGCGCGAGACCCGCAGCCTGAGCTGGTATTACCCGAGCGCCTTTGGTGACAACGCGGTGCGCGTGCGTCAGGTCGACGAGGCGAATGAAGAATGGCACTGGTCGCCCTGGCAGTGGATTCGCGATGACCGCGAGAGCGATCCCTTCTCTTTGACGGAGGTATTCACCGAGGCGACATTTGCTGAAGTGGTCGCTGAATATCTGGGCGCCGGCTTCGACCACATCATCCCGCTGGGCACCGACCACATTCTGTTCGTCCTGGGCCTGTTTCTGTTCAGTACCCGGATGCGCCCGCTGCTGTGGCAGGTGACCATGTTCACGATCGCCCATTCGATCACGCTGGCGATGGCCATGAGCGGCCTGATCGAACTGCCGGCGCGCATCGTCGAGCCGTTGATCGCACTGTCGATCGCCTATGTCGGGATCGAAAATATCTGGCACCGCCGCCTGCGCAACAGCCGCCTGCTACTGGTGTTTGCGTTCGGCCTGCTGCACGGACTCGGCTTCGCCAGCATGCTGGCCGACTTTGGCATGCCGCCGAATGCCTTTGTCACTGCGCTGATCGCGTTCAACGTGGGTGTGGAGCTCGGCCAGCTGGCAGTGATCGGCGCGGCCTATCTGCTGCTCGGGCTGTGGTTGGGCGACAAACCCTTTTATCGGCGACTGGTGGTGATCCCGGGGTCGCTGTTGATCACGCTGATCGGCCTGTACTGGACCTGGGAGCGATTGAGTTTCTGAGCGGCCACGATCTTGCTCCCATCGACGCCGTGGGGACCGCAGACTCCACCGGCTCTGATCCGGGCGGTCAGGCCGAGCGCTGGGGCACGATGATCTGCGGTAGGTCGTCCAATCGTATCGGCGGCGAGATACCGAAGCCCTGGGCGTAATCGACGCCGATCTCGCGTATCAGGCGCAGAATTTCGTCATCGGCGACGTATTCGGCAATCGTCTTCTTTCCCATGAACTGCCCGATCTCATTGATGGATTTGACCACCGCATAGTCATCCCGATCGGCAGCAATCTTGCGTACGAACACGCCGTCGATCTTCAACCAGTCGACCGGCAACTCCTTGAGATAGGAATAGGAGGCGAGGCCACTGCCGAAATCGTCCAGCGCGACCTTGCAGCCCAGCGATTTCAGATCGTGAACGATGCCCGCCGTGCTGCTCAGGTTGGACACGGCGGCGGTCTCGGTTACCTCGAAACTGAGCCAGGTCGGTTCGATCCCGCTGCGCGCGATTTCTTTGCGGACGAAATCGACGAAAGTCGGGTCACTTGCGGTCTGCCCCGACAGATTGACCGCAAAGCCATGCAGCGCAGGCATATGCTGGCGATGCGTCTTGATCCACTCGATCACGGTGCGCGCGACCCAACGGTCGACCGCGCGCATACGATTGTAGCGTTCAGCTGCGTCGATGAACTCGGCGATCGGCAAAGACTCTGCGGAACCACTACTGACACCGAGCAATACTTCATAGTGCGGCGCCAGACCCCGGTCCGGACGCACTGGCACGATCGGCTGACAGCGCAGACGCAATTGTCCACGGTCGAGCGCCTCGTCGACCTGGGCCAGCCAGTGCACCGATTCCTGGCGCTTGCTGATATCCGGGTCATCTTCGCGGTACACATAGACACGATCACCGCCGGCCGCCTTGGCCGAGGTCAGGGCGTTTTCCACCGCCTGCAGCAATTTTCGCAGATCGTCTCGTGCCAGGCCCAGGGCTGCGGCGCCGATCGATACACTCAGCCCCATCGGCTGGCCGCGCCAGTCGAATGCCAGCTCTTTGATTGCGGCGCAGATCTCCTGCGCACGCTGTTCGCCATCCTCGGGTGAGAGATCCGGCAACAGCATGGCGAAACGGTCGCCTCCAAGGTGGCCAAGCTCGCCAACCCCGTCCACCTGCTCCAACTGACGGGCGAGTCGGACCAGCAGACGATCGCCGGTATCATAGTCGTGCACGTCATTGATCAAACGGAACTGATCGATATCGATCCATAGCAGCACGCCCTGACCGACAGTTCGACCCGCTGCGACCAGGCGTTGCTCCAGCGCGGCGTGGAATTGCTGGCGGTTCATCAGGCCGGTCAGCGAATCATGCGCGGCCTGGTAGGACAAACGCTCTTCCATGCGCTGCAGCATCACCTCGACCGCCTGCTCGCTCGGCGGCTTGCCGTTGCTACGTTCAACCATGATCTCACGCCGGTGCAGTCCCAACGCCAGCTCTTCCAATGGCAGCTCGCGCACGCGCAGGCCGCGGTGGTCGACCAGGACAAAGGCACCGCCATCGGGACGGATCCAGGCTACGCTAAGGTGCTGCGGCGTCTTTTCGTCAACGGCTATGCGCACCCGATCACCGACCGCGATCCCGCGGCACTGCTCGAGCACGCGAGACCAAGCCGCCTGCGTGATACCCGCGGGCGGGTCGTCGGCATTCGACGCCGACACGAACTTGATTGTCGGCAGTGCGATCAGTGCGACACGCGACGGGTCCTGCAGTGCGCCGCGCAACTGGTTTTCCAGGGCATTGCGGCGAAAGGGATCGAAGCTGACCGAGGCCAGCTCCTGCTGGATCGTCTCAAACAGCTTTCGTGGATCGGGTGGCTGCAAATCGCTGTCGAAAGGCTCGCCGTGAAGGCGTGCGACCAGGCCGTCGAGGGTCTCCAGGTTCTCGCTGAATCGGTCGCCGCCTTCGCCGCGATTCAACCATGCCAGTTCCAGCACGGCACGCCAGCCGGCGTCGAGCAGTTCGGGCATGAGCTCCGGAACCCTGCGACCGGCATAACGTGAATTGATCTCGTCGACGACCGATTCACGCGCGCGCCTAACGCGGTCGCGCCCTTCGCTGGCCTGCGCAACCCGCTCGACATTGCGTTGATAACGGCGACTCTGTTGGACCGTCAGATCCGACACCTCGTCAGCGACGTTACGAACGGCTTTTGCGTCCGATTTATTGTCTCGCAACACCTCGAGCAGTTGGGCGAGGCGCAGCGAGAGTTCGTCGGTGGCGCGTTCTTTGCTGTCGGTCGGTTCGAAGCGCTGCAGGTGCGCCAGACCGTCAACCAGTTCCCGCAGGGGGTGTTCGGTATTACCGAAAAAACTGGCGTCTTCGGCCGCCTCGCGGGCAAGCGGTTCACCGAGATGCTCCATCCACTCACGCAGCGTGTTGCCGACGTCAGGTAATTCTCCGATCAGCGACACCATCTCACGCGCCTGTCCATGGCGTTCAGCGCGTTGACTCTCGAGCAATTCGGACAACAGTGCGGGGTCGATCGCCACCCCTTTGCCCGGCGGCATCATCACCGTACCATTCTGTCCTTGCGCCATCGTTGACGCCGCAGGCGCGAGTGCCGGTGTGCTGGACAGGGCAACGGGTTCCGCCGCCATACCTGCCTGAGCGGCCTCGTGCCCATCTCCCGTTGGCGCCGGTTTGACCGAAGCGCGCAGCTTGGTGACATTCTGCAAGGCCCGGGCCGCTGGCGCCTGCAGCTCGTCCAGCGTGGCGTCGAGCCGCGCATAGAAATCATCAAGCTCCTCGCCCAGCAACTCAGCAGTGAGATCGAACAGCACACCGCGTGACACGACGCCCAGGTCCAGCTCGCTGGCCAGTTCGCTCAAAGAGTCGGTGAAGTGCCTGGGCTCGAACGGCACCATCAGGCCCTGTGATGCAGTGTCCGAACGCATTGCGGCCAGACGCGAACCCAGGGCACTTATCTGATCGGCGTACTTCTGGCTGAGCAAGACCGAAACCCTGGACGCCTCGAGCCAGCGCTCGAATTCGTCGCGCTCGACCAGTGCCAGTTCGCTGGCCTCGTCTTTGGCCTGCTCGCGGCGCTCGACAACCGAATCCATGGCACGCGACACGATCGACCTGGCCAACGTGTCAGTCTCTTGCATCCCCTCGAGTGCACGGATGTCGGTATAGAGTTGCTGCGCCTCCTGATTCGACGCTGCATTGTCGGTGCGTTCTATCAGCTGGTCTTGTGTGGACCGAATCAGTTGGCGCAACAGGCCCGGCAAGAGGCCTTTGGCCACATGGCCCAGCTTGGCAAGACAACGAACCTCGCCGCTGCGCGGACGTGACGGTGCATCGGGGCCGTCACCGGCGCGCGCCAGCGCGTCATGGCGCTGTAGCGCAGCAACGATCGCTGCAGACGGTTTTGGAAAGGCCAGGCCGAGCAGACTGCCTCGCGACCAGGCAATGGTTGCCGGGATGCGGAATGGGCGCGAGCCGCTGCTGGTCAGGAACTCGGTATTGAGGTGAACCGTCTGACCGGCCCGCCAGTCGTCGGGGACCTTCGCTGAACCGGCAGGCAGCGGCTGGATCAACATCCCGCCACTGCAGTAGTCACGCACCATGCACGGCATCTGACGCTCTCCGGCCAGGCCGATCCAGCCGCGCAGTTCGATCTCGTATCGCTTGAATTGTCGCCGTTCAGCAGAGGCAGACATAATTTAGTTCACAACCGATTTTCCCTGACCCAGCAACGCGCTCAGGCACCCGCGAGCGCGCTGGGGACTATCCAATAAATTCCATATCGCCCGTTTGCGTGGATTATTGAGTATCCGGGAACAAATCGACTGATGCCCCGCCCGACGCCCTCTTGCGTAAGCTGCCTGGACTGATCGGCTCCACCACGGCCGCGCGGGCAAGGCGTATCCGCCCAGCCGAAGATGGAGGCTTCAGGTCTCGTAGGCCAGATTAGGCCCCAACCACTTCTCCATCTCTGCCAGGTCGACGCCTTTGCGCGCCGCATAGTCTTCGACCTGATCTCGATTGAGCTTGCCGACGGCGAAGTAGCGCGCCTGCGCGTGCGCGAAGTAAAGCCCGCTGACCGCTGCGG
>Ga0316201_10000663_pt1 | contig 20650 bp, 23 predicted proteins | sample CS6wburrow_MG_FD_204516 | JGI IMG/M metagenome (GOLD analysis project Ga0316201, IMG submission 204516) | Coastal sediment microbial communities from Delaware Bay, Delaware, United States - CS-6 worm burrow | ecosystem: Environmental > Aquatic > Marine > Coastal > Sediment | place: USA... | reverse complement strand
ACGTATTTATCCGGGGCGCGCGGACGGCGCGTGGATTGCCGTTGCAACACCCTTGTCCCTGCAGGCTGAGGAAGACGCCGAAAAAAGACTGGCCAGTTTTGCCGCCACCATCTTCCCCGGTGTCGAACTGGCAATCGATACGGCGCTGGGTTACGTAGACTGACGGAGGCGCAAGTGTGCGGATTGACCGGGATCTTTTTGACTAATTCGCGCGATGATATCGATCGGAGTCTGCTTGGTCGGATGAACGAAACGCAGTTCCATCGCGGCCCCGACGAGGGTGGTGTTCATACGGAACCCGGTATCGGTCTGGCACATAGACGACTTTCCATCATTGACCTGTCAAGCGGTCAACAGCCACTGTTCAATGAAGACGAATCGGTCGTCGTTGTATACAACGGCGAAATCTATAACTTCGCCGAGCTGGCCGAAGAGCTGAGCGCCTTGGGCCATACGTTCAAGACCCATTGTGACACCGAGGTAATCGTTCATGCCTGGGAGGAGTGGGGCAGCGACTGCGTAACACGATTTCGTGGCATGTTTGCTTTCGTTTTGTGGGATCGTAATCGGGAGTCCCTGTTTCTCGCCCGTGATCGTCTCGGCATCAAGCCGCTGTATTATTCGCTGCTGTCGGGCGGTGAACTGATCTTCGCTTCTGAGTTGAAGGCCCTGAAGCAACACCCGGCCCTCGATCGTGCGTTCGATGAGCATGCCCTCGAAGAGTATTTTGCGCTCGGTTATATCCCCGAACCACGCAGCATCTATCGCAATACACACAAACTGCGCCCTGGTCATACGATGTTGTTGAAGCGCGGCGAGTCGTCTCTCGAACAGCGCGCCTACTGGGACGTTCCCTTCGAACTCTCAAACGAGTCCTTTGGCCTCGAGCAGGCCAGCGAACAACTGGTGGCGAGGCTGCGCGATGCGGTGAATATCAGGCTGATCGCAGAGGTGCCGCTGGGCGCCTTTTTGTCTGGTGGCGTCGATTCCAGCAGTGTCGTGGCGATGATGGCCGAGCTGAGCGATGACCCAGTCAACACCTGCTCGATTGCGTTCGGCGAGGCCGAGTTCAACGAGGCTGATTATGCCGCGGCGGTGGCGAGCAAGTTCCACTGCAACCATAAAACTGGCTCGGTGGATCCGGACGATCATTCGCTGCTGGATCAACTTGCTGGATTGTATGACGAACCCTTTGCCGACAGCTCAGCAATGCCGACCTATCGAGTCTGCGAGCTCGCCAAACAGCAGGTCACTGTGGTCCTTTCCGGAGATGGAGGTGATGAGAACCTGGCTGGCTATCGGCGTTACGGCGAACACCTCGATGACCTGGAGAGGAAGGCGCGGCTGCCGTCAGCGATCCGGCGACTCTTAGGGGCCGTCGGCAGCACCTACCCGGATACGCCGTTTTTGCCTCGCGTGCTACAGCGCCGCCAGGGTCTGATCTCGATGGCACAGGACCCGGTCGAAAGCTTCTTCGAGATCAATGCGGTGATGAAACGCGACTTGCGCCGCTCGCTGTACTCAGCAGAGTTTCGGCGTCAGCTGCAAACTTATGATGCGGTCGAGGTGTTCCGCAGTCATGCCACCCAGGCGCCGACCGATGACCCGCTGTCGCTGGCTCAATATCTCGATATCAAGACCTATCTGCCAGGCGACATCTTGACCAAAGTCGACCGTGCGAGCATGGCGCATTCGCTCGAGGTACGGGTGCCGCTACTGGACCATCATCTGGTCGAATGGATTTCGAGTCTGCCTACGGGTCTCAAGCGTCACGGTAACGAAGGCAAGTATCTGCTTAAAAAGGCGATGGAGCCGTTGTTGCCGAACGATATCCTGTATCGGCCAAAGAAAGGTTTCGCGGTTCCGCTCGCGGCGTGGTTCCGTGGTTCCCTGCGCAATCGTCTGCAAACAGCCTTGTCCAGCGACGCATTACAGGACACGGGCGTATTCGATCAGAACCGCCTGCAACGATTGTTTGATCAGCATGACCGGGGGCAGCGCGACTGGAGCACACCCTTGTGGTCGGTACTGATGTTTGACGCGTTCCTGCAGAACGAGGCCGCCTGATCCGTGCCATTCAGGTGCGCATCGCCAAAACGATCGTTACCAGAATCTTGCTCAAGGCAGAACCAGGCCTTCTGCCGCAAGCATCTCGACCAACAGGATCAGCGGCAAACCGATCAGCGCATTCGGATCCCGCCCCTCCAGGGCTGAAAAAAGGGTGATACCGAACCCCTCCGACTTGAAGCTGCCGGCACAATTGAACGGTTTTTCCCGATCGACATAACGCGCGATCTGAACGGCTTGCAGTTGCCGGAATCGAACCCGGAATGGCTCTACCCCGCCATGCACATTGCCGGTGGCACTGTTGAACAGACACAAGCCGGTCTGAAAGGTCACGGTCCTGCCGGCCGCCTTCGTCAATTGGGCGATGGCATTGGCTCGGTTTCCCGGTTTACCGAGGATTTCGTCGTCGACACAGGCGACCTGGTCGGATCCGATGATCAGCGCTTTTGGATGTTCGGCCGCAACGGCACGTGCCTTTGCTTCAGCCAATCTCTCTACGAGCGCAGACGCATTCTCGCCGGGAAGGGCGGTCTCGTCCGCTTGTGGCGAAGCGCTGACGAAGTCGAGTCCGAGTTTTTCGAGCAGTGCCTGGCGGAAAGGAGAGGTCGAAGCCAACACGAGAGGCAGCATGATCGAGTCTTTTCGTGACATGTTTGCCGCAGAAGTATATCAAAAAGCCCTGGCCCACCGGATTTCGTGTATGCCGATCAATTCTCTTTATACCAGAACTGCCGTCTCTTCCACTAGAATGCGCCAGCACGCTCCGTGCCTCGCGAAGTGCAGACAGGCCCTGGTAGCGGTTCTTGACGACAACATCCGAGCCAAATCTTCAGGCATGCGACAATTCATGTCTGCGCGGAGGGCGATGCATGAATACAGATCTGATTCTCCAAGGTGTCGAGCTGATGCTGCTCGGTATGGGTATCGTCTTTGCCTTTCTGACGATTCTGGTCTTTACCCTTCGTGGCATGTCTCGTCTGGCCGCCCATTTGCACGACGAAGAGGCCGTAGAGTTGGCCCCGGCACCCATCAATATCGCCGATCGTCGCCCGCTGGTCGCGGTCATCACGGCATCGGTAGCCCGCTACCGGGCCTCCCGTGCCGCCTAATCAGCCGTCACTCAATCAGGATTGATAAAGCTTCATGACTACGAAAAAGCTCGCTATCACTGAGTTGGTCCTGCGCGACGCACACCAGTCTCTGTTTGCCACCAGGATGCGGCTGGAGGACATGCTGCCGATCGCCGAGAAGCTCGACCAGGTGGGATTCTGGTCGCTGGAGACCTGGGGCGGGGCCACGTTCGATGCCTGCATTCGATTTCTTGGCGAGGATCCCTGGGAGCGCCTTCGCGCGCTTAAGAAGGCGATGCCGAACACCCCGATGCAGATGCTGTTCCGTGCTCAAAACATTCTCGGCTATCGTCACTATGCCGACGATGTGGTCGAGCGTTTTGTCGAGCGCGCTGCCGACAATGGCATGGATGTGTTCAGAATTTTCGACGCCATGAACGATCTGCGAAATCTCGAAACCGCAATCAAGGCGACGCTGAAGATCGGCAAACATGCCCAGGGCGCAATGTCGTATACGGTCAGCCCTGCACACAATATGCAGTACTGGCTCGACATGGCCAAAGGGCTGGAGGACATGGGCTCGCAGTCGATCTGCATCAAAGACATGGCAGGCCTGCTCAATCCCTACACCTGTTACGAACTCGTCTCGCGACTGAAACAGACCGTGTCGGTGCCGATTGCGTTGCATTCGCATGCCACGACCGGTATGAGCACGACGACCATTGCAAAGGCCTCTGAGGCCGGCGTCGACATGGTCGACACAGCTATCTCGTCGATGTCGATGACCTACGGCCACTCAGCTACGGAATCGGTGGTCGCCATCCAGCAGGAAAGTGAGCGGGAAACCGGCCTGGATCTGCATCTGTTGGAAGAGATCGCGGCCTATTTTCGCGAGGTGCGAAAAAAGTATGCGAAGTTCGAGGGATCGTTGCGCGGTGTCGATTCGCGCATCCTGGTGGCCCAGGTCCCGGGCGGTATGCTGACCAACATGGAAAATCAACTACGCGAACAGGGTGCCGCGGACAAGATGGATGAGGTGCTGGCCGAGATCCCGCGCGTCCGCAAGGACCTCGGTTACATCCCATTGGTCACCCCGACGTCGCAGATCGTCGGTACCCAGGCGGTGCTGAATGTGCTGACTGGCGAACGCTACAAGAATATCTCGAAGGAGACCGCGGGCGTCCTGAAGGGCGAGTACGGTGCATCGCCGGCCCCGGTCGACGCCGCTTTGCAGAAAACGGTACTGGAGGAGGGGCAGGAACCGATTTCGTGTCGCCCGGCGGACCTGCTTGAGCCTGAGATCGACAAGCTGACCAAGGAGTTTCGCGCTATCGCCAAGGAGCGCGATATCCGGGTTGCCGAGAGCGAGGTCGACGATGTCCTGACCTATGCGCTGTTTCCGCAGATCGGTCTCAAGTTTCTCGAAAACAGAGACAATCCGGATGCTTTCGAGCCGGTGCCCGGTAGTGAGCCCGAGCCGAGAGAGCCGGCAAGCACTGCTGCGCCGCCCCCCGTCGCGGATGGTCCCGAGGCTTACAAGGTTACGGTCGACGGTCAGGCCTATGACGTCATCGTCGCACCTGGTGGCGAGGTGACCCAGGTGCAGCCGGCCGCCGCACCCGCTGCGGCGCCCGTCGCCGCACCGAGTGCCGCGGCAAGCAATGTGCCTGCACCTCTGGCAGGCAATATCTTCAAGGTCAATGTGACGCCGGGACAGGTGGTGAAGTCCGGCGATGTGATCATGATTCTTGAGGCCATGAAGATGGAGACCGAGGTGCGCTCGCCCGAATCAGGCACCGTGCAATCGGTTTTTGTCAAAGAAGGTGACGCCGTTCAGGTCGGCGACCTTCTGCTGACCATAGGCTGACCGGCATGATGGAGCAAGGTATTGATGCTCTGTGGCAATCCATGGGGATCGCCAACTTTGTGTGGGGCCAGATACTGATGGTCGCCGTTGGCGGCCTGTTGATGTTTCTTGCGATCCGCAAAGGCTTCGAGCCACTGCTGCTGTTGCCGATCGGCTTCGGTTGCGTGTTGGCCAACGTGCCGGTTGCGGGGCTGGCCGAGGGTTCCGTCGGACAGCTGTTGTTGGCCGCCGACCCGGACCATCTGGCCGCCCTCGCCAAGTCCCTGGGCGTGCCACCTACCGAGTTGGCCGACGCAGCCAGGTATGCCAAGGGCGCGGCGGCTCGGGCGGCTGATACCCTCGCGCTCAATCTGGGTTACGAACCCGGCATGCTGTATCAGTTCTATGAGGTTGCGATCAGCACCGGAATTGCGCCCCTGCTGATTTTTATGGGTGTGGGGGCGCTGACCGATTTCAGCGCCCTGATTGCGAAACCCACGACCCTGTTGCTGGGCGCAGCCGCGCAGTTTGGCATCTTTTTCACCCTGATCGGCGCATTGGCCTTGAATGTCGTGCCTGGATTCGACTTCACCCTGGCCGACGCCTCGGCGATCGCGATCATCGGCGGTGCGGATGGCCCGACGGCCATTTTCCTCGCCTCGAAGCTGGCCCCGGACCTGCTCGGTGCGATTGCCGTGGCGGCCTATTCGTATATGGCACTGGTGCCGATTATTCAGCCGCCGATCATGCGCCTGCTGACCACCGAGGCCGAACGCCAGGTCGTTATGTCGCAGTTGCGGCCGGTCAGCAAGCTGGAAAAGATCATGTTCCCTCTGACCGTGCTGCTTCTGTGTCTGCTCTTTCTGCCCTCGGCGGCCCCATTGATCGGTATGCTGACTTTCGGCAACCTGCTGCGTGAGTCCGGTGTGGTCGATCGTCTCAGCAAGGCGGCGCAGAATGAGATCATCAACGCAGTAACAATAATCCTGGGCCTGTCGATAGGTTCGAAGCTACAGGCGGACAAGTTCCTGAGTGTTGAAACGCTCGGTATCCTGGCGCTGGGCGCGGTGGCCTTTTGCATAGGTACGGCGACCGGTGTGCTGATGGGTAAGTTGATGCACCGGATCTCCGGCGGCAAGGTCAACCCTCTGATCGGTGCGGCCGGGGTGTCTGCGGTACCGATGGCGGCCCGGGTGGTCAACAAGGTCGGTCTGGAGGCCAATCACCACAATTTTCTGTTGATGCACGCAATGGGACCCAACGTCGCCGGTGTGATTGGCTCGGCCGTGGCGGCCGGTGTGTTGCTGGCTGTCGTCGGGGGCTAAATCGCGTCCCACTAAACGCCCGAAATACTTACGTTTTTTAGTTGCCTGATCACGCGGCTTTTTATACAATCCCGCGCTTATGTTGTCGCTTCTGCCCGACCACGCCGATCCCTGGCGTCTTTGTGCGCTCGGAAAGGCCTACGAGGGCGAGATAGCGTTGGCTGAATTGCCGCGACTGGCGCCGCTTTTGGCCTCGGAAGAGGGCGAAGCTGCGTTTTCGCTGGCATTTGATCGTGACGCGGACGGCCGACCAAGGGTTCGGGTTCATGTACGGGCCAGTCTTCCGGTCCAATGTCAGCGTTGTCTGGGTGCCGTCCAAATCGAGGTTGACGCGGACTCGACGCTGGTATTGGTGTCCGGCCCGGACGAGGCAGAGCGTCTGCCCGATGAGTTCGATCCGCTACTGGTCGAGGATCAGAGCTTGGCGCTGAGCTCATTAATCGAGGACGAATTGATCCTGGCGATCCCCGCGGCGCCGGTTCATCCGGTGGAAACCTGTGCGGTGAAACTTGACGACATCAACGCGCCTGAGGCGCAGCCAGAGGAATCAGCCGGAGAAGCGGCCAATAATCCTTTCGCTGCCCTGGCGAACTGGAAAAACGACGACGAGAGTCGAGACTGAGCAGTTTTTAGGAGACCAATATGGCGGTCCAGCAGAACAGAAAAACCCCATCTAAGCGCGGAATGCGTCGTTCGCATGATTCCCTGAAGCCGGAAGCGCTGTCCATCGATCCAACCTCTGGTGAGACGCATCTGCGTCATCAGGTCAGCCCGGATGGTTTCTATCGTGGCCGCAAAGTCGTAGACAAGTAACGCTGTGTCAGTCGCTTCCGACTTTTGGCGTGGACTTCTGCAGAGGTACAAGTCGGCGTGACGGACCCCGTCACGATTTCGCTCGATGCGATGGGAGGCGACCACGGCGCCAGCGTGGTAGTGCCGGCCGCGCTGGGATTTCTCGAGCAGGATCCCGATTGCCGGCTCATTCTCGTCGGTCGTGAGGATAAGATCCGCGAGTACCTTCCAGACGGCAAATTGCCCGAGCGCTTGATTGTGCATGCCGCTTCGCAGGAAGTCGGCATGGATGAGTTGCCGTCGCGGGCGCTCCGCGGCAAGAAAGATTCATCAATGCGCGTCGCGATCGATCTGGTCAAGCAGGGCCGGGCAGATGCCTGTGTCAGTGCCGGTAACACCGGCGCGCTGATGGCTACCGCGAGGTTCGTCCTCAAGACGTTGCCTCGCGTGGATCGTCCCGCGATCATCACCGCAATTCCCTCGATCTATGGCCACACTTGGGTACTGGATCTCGGCGCCAACGTGGATAGCGAGGCGGATCATCTCTATCAGTTCGCGGTCATGGGATCTGAGCTGGTGTCCGCAGTTGACGGTATCGAGCGCCCTACGGTCGGCCTGCTGAACATCGGTCAGGAAGAGATCAAGGGCAACGAACAGGTCAAAGAGGCGCACGAACTCTTGAGCCGCAGTGAGCTCAACTACCTCGGCTATGTCGAGGGCGACGATATCTACCTGCGTGAAAATCTCGATATCGTAGTCGCCGACGGTTTCGTCGGTAACGTCGCGCTCAAGAACACCGAGGGTGTGGCCAAATTGATCCGTCATTTTATGACAGTCGAATTCAAACGGAATTTGCTGACCAAGCTGTCCGGTTTGGTGGCGCTTCCTGTGTTGCGTGCGTTGCGCCGTCGAATCGATCCGCGGCGCTACAATGGCGCCAGCCTCTTGGGTCTGCGCGGGATCGTGGTCAAGAGTCACGGTGGGGCCGATGAGCTGGCATTCAAGAATGCCATTGCGATCGCCAAGAAAGAGGTGCATGCCGATATCGCCGAGCGAATCGGACAACGCGTCGACCAGCAGCTGGACGTCTCGATAAGCGCATGACCACCTATGCACGTATCACGGGTACGGGTAGTTATCTGCCTGACAAAGTGCTGTCCAACAAAGATCTCGAGTCGATCGTCGATACGACCGATCAGTGGATTCGCGAGCGCACCGGAATCGTCAAGAGACACGTCGCTGTCGACGGTCAGACCACCTGTGATCTTGCCGAACAGGCAGCGCGTCGCGCGATAGAGGCGGCTGGCAAGACCGCGCAAGACATTGATCTGATTGTTTTGGCAACGACCACGGCGGACAAGATCTTCCCGAGCACTGCCTGCCTGTTGCAGCAGCGGCTGGACATTCACGGATGCGCGGCATTCGATGTACAGGCCGTGTGCACGGGATTCATTTACGCGCTGGGCGTGGCAGAAAAATTCGTCAAGACGGGTGCTTCGAAGTGCGCGTTGGTCATCGGTGCGGAGACCTTTTCGCGGATTATCGACTGGACTGACCGGGGTACCTGTGTGCTTTTCGGCGATGGCGCCGGTGCGGTGGTGATCGAGGCGTCAGATGAGCCAGGGATTCTTTCATCCCACCTGCACGCTGACGGTGCCTATGAAGAGTTGCTGCATGTGCCGGGTGGCGTGTCGCGAGGTTTCGATCTCGAAGACCGCTATGGCGATGCGCATTTTACCAAGATGAAGGGCAATGAGGTCTTCAAAATGGCGGTCAATACGCTTGGCCGTATCGTTGATGAGACGCTTGCGGCCAACGGTTTGAAAAAGACCGATGTCGACTGGCTGGTGCCGCATCAGGCGAATATCCGCATCATCAATGCGACTGCGCGCAAGCTCAGCATGTCGATGGACAAAGTCGTCGTGACGGTCGATCAGCATGGCAACACCTCTGCCGCATCCGTGCCGTTGGCGTTGGATACGGCAGTGCGTGATGGGCGAATTCAACGCGGCGAGACCCTCCTGCTCGAAGCGTTCGGCGGCGGTTTCACCTGGGGATCCGTACTGCTCAAGTTCTGACGGAAAGACTTATGGCCAAGAAGGTAGCGATTACATCCCCGGAACAGGGCTCGCCGTCGGTAGGCCTTCTGGCTACGCTGGCGGCGATTCGGCAGCCGTTGCTTGACCAACTGTCGAGCCCGGTGCGCTGGGTCGAGACCATAAGGGCAATTGCGGCGCGCGGGGCAGACGTGGTCACAGAGGCCGGGCCCGGCAAAGTCCTGGCTGGGTTGATGAAAAAAATAGACAGGTCGTTGACCGAAATAACGGTTTTCGATCCCGCAAGTCTCGAATCTGCCATGGAGTCAATCAATGCTTGACGGAAAGATCGCGTTGGTCACCGGTGCCAGCCGAGGCATAGGAAAGGCGATTGCGACCGTGCTCGGTGAGCAGGGTGCCACCGTCATCGGTACAGCGACGACAGATTCAGGCGCCGAGGCAATCAGTGCACGGATCGCTGCGGAAGGGGTCAAAGGCGAGGGTATGCGTCTTGACGTCGGCGATGCGGCGTCGGTCGATGCGCTTATCAAGGCGATCGCAGAAAAGTACGGTCCCGTGGAAATTCTGGTGAATAATGCCGGCATCACCCGTGACAACCTGCTGATGCGGATGAAACCTGATGAGTGGGATGACGTTCTGAACACAAATTTGACATCGGTATACCGCATGTCGAAGGCCTGTCTGCGCGCAATGATGAAGGCCAGAACGGGGCGTATTATCAATATCACATCGGTGGTTGCTGCCAGTGGTAACGCGGGCCAGACGAACTACACGGCGGCCAAGGCGGGAATGATCGGGTTCACCAAATCGCTTGCCCAGGAGGTAGGTTCGCGGAATATCACGGTAAATGCCGTGGCGCCCGGGCTCATAGACACGGATATGACGCGTGAACTACCCGACGGGCAACGCGAAGCATTGCTGGGCAGCATTCCGCTCGGCCGCTGGGGACAGCCGGAGGAGATAGCCTCGGTGGTTGCCTTTCTGGCATCCGATGCCGCCGCCTACGTGAGCGGCGAGACCATTCAGGTCAACGGTGGGATGTACATGAGCTGAATCGGGCTCGGGCGCCTTATTTCGGGGCTATCTGGCAGGTACGATAATTGCGAAAGCCGCTTTGAAGCCCATGCCAAACTGAATACAATACGGCGTTACTGCGTGGCGCCTCGACTACGTATATTTGGAGGAATTGACAGAATGAGCACTATCGAAGAACGCGTTAAGAAGATCGTCGTTGAGCAACTGGGTGTCAAAGAAGAAGAAGTCGTCCCGGCTGCCTCTTTTGTCGACGATCTTGGCGCCGACTCGCTCGATACGGTCGAACTCGTGATGGCTTTGGAAGAGGAATTCGAGACCGAGATTCCCGACGAAGAGGCTGAAAAGATTACAACTGTGCAGCAGGCAATCGACTACGTTACGGCTCACAGCTGATCTGCATTGCATCCCGATGCCTGGCCGTAGTTCCGTTTATCGGGACCACGGCCTTTTGATTTTAAAAAAAGCCTGTCCATAAGGGGTTATCCCAGATGTCAGATAGAAGGGTTGTCGTAACAGGTCTAGGCCTGGTCGCGCCAGTGGGGCTGGATGTAGCCAGTGGCTGGGAAAACGTTGTTGCTGGAAAAAGCGGTATCCAAAAGATCACACACTTTGATATCGAACCCTTCAGCGTGCATTTCGGCGGCCCGATCTATGGCTTCGACGTAGAGCAGTACATGTCGAAGAAAGAGTCGCGCAAAATGGATGCCTTTATCCACTATGGTATAGCTGCTGGCGTGCAGGCAATCAAAGACAGCGGCATCGAAATTTCCGAAGATAATGCGAAACGCATCGGTGTTGCGATTGGCTCGGGCATCGGCGGTGTGACTGGAATCGAAAACGGTTATGGCGCCTATCTCAAGGGCGGTCCCCGCAAGATCTCGCCTTTCTTTGTGCCCGCCAATATCATCAATATGGTCGCCGGCAATCTATCGATCATGTATGGCCTCAAAGGTCCCAACATCTCTATCGTTTCGGCTTGCAGTACCGGTGCGCACAATATCGGCGACGCGATGCGCATGATCCAATACGGCACCGTGGACATGATGGTCGCGGGCGGTGCCGAGATGGCCACGTCTCCGACCGGACTGGGCGGCTTCGCCGCGGCGCGTGCACTCTCAACGCGAAATGATGATCCGGAGGGTGCGAGTCGGCCATGGGACCGCGACCGTGACGGATTCGTGTTGAGTGACGGTGCCGGTGTGTTGATGCTCGAGGAACTCGAACACGCGAAGGCACGTGGAGCGAGCATCTACGCAGAATTGGCGGGGTCGGCGATGAACTCCGATGCTTTTCACATGACTTCTCCGTCTCCCAATGGTGAAGGTGCCGCAGACTGCATGCGTCTCGCTGTGCAGGATGCGGGCCTGAACCTGGACCAGGTTGACTACATCAACGCGCACGGCACGTCGACGCCGGCAGGTGATGTCGCGGAGACCATGGCGGTCAAGGCCGCCTTCGGTGACCATGCCAGGGTTTTGTCGGTCAGTTCGACCAAGTCGATGACCGGTCATATGCTGGGTGCTGCCGGTGGTGCCGAGGCACTGTTCACGGTGCTGGCGCTGCGCGATCAGGTAATGCCGCCCACCATCAACCTGGAAAATCCCGACGAACAGTGCGATCTCGACTATGTGCCGTTGACCGCACGCGAGAAGAAGCTCGACGTGGCGATCTCCAATTCCTTTGGTTTCGGTGGAACCAACGGCACGCTGGTGTTCCGTCGTTTCGACGGTTGAGCAGCTGATTCCGGCTGCGCTGGCATCAAGACCGATGCCTCACGAGGCTTTGATCAACGGCGTGCCGGCCGATGCCTCGGTGCTTCAGGAACGTGCCTTCCAGTTCGGTGACGGGCTGTTTGAAACCATAGCGGTCATTGATGGCCGCCCCTGCCTCTGGGATGGACATCTCGCGCGTCTTGCCGAGGGTTGCCGAAGGCTCAAGCTGCCATTGCCGGATAGCGAAAGCCTCTTGCAGGAGTGCAGGCGCTTGACCACCACGAAACAACGTGCCGTCCTCAAAATGTTTGTTACCGCTGGTCGCTCGCCGCGTGGCTATCGGCGGCCCACAACACTGATGTCCGACCGTATCCTTTATGTTTCCGATTGGCCTGGCGCAGATGCCGATCAGCCTTGGCGCGTACGGTTATGTGAACATCGTTTGAGCAGCAATCCGGTACTGGCACAGATCAAGCATCTCAATCGGCTGGACCAGGTCATCGCTCGGGCGGAATGGAACGATCCGTCGATAGCTGAAGGACTGATGTTGGATCAGCGCGGTCAGGTTGTCAGCGGGTCGATGAGCAATCTGTATCTGCAATTCGGTGATCGACTGATCACGCCGCCGATCGAGGATGCCGGCATTGCCGGTGTCGTGCGTGGTCTGGCGATCCAGATCGGCCAGCAGCGGGGAAGCCCGCTGTCGATTGAGCCTTGCTCGGTTGAGCGGGTCCGCGCCGCCGACGCCCTCTATCTCAGCAACTCACTGATCGGTGTGCGCCGGATTGGCTGGCTGGAAGCAAGGGCCTATGCTTGGCAATCCGCGGAGCACCCTGTCATGGCGCTGACCCGAGAACGCTGTCATCGGGCAGATTCAACGGAGCCGTCCGATGGCTAAGGTGCTTGGTTTCCTGGTATTGCTCGGCAGCCTTTTCGCAGGCTGGGCGTGGATGGAGTACGAAACTTTCCGCACAACATCGCTGCAGATCCCGCAAGGAAGCATGACCTATCGGGTTGAAAAGGGTACCAACCTGGCGGTGATCGCCAACGACCTCGAGGCCGCGGGTGCGATAGGCAACGCGGACTATTTGCGCTGGTACGGTCGCTATACCGGAATCGCCAAGCGGATCAGAGCCGGCGAGTATCGACTGACGGACGAGCTGACTCCGGATGGGCTGTTTGCGCTGCTGGTGTCCGGCCGTTCCATCAGTTACAGCCTGACCCTGCTCGAAGGTTGGAACATCCGTCAGGTCCTGGCCGCCGTGGCGGGCCATGAAGCCTTGGAATCGACCCTCGAGGCGGCCGACCCGGCAGAACTGATGCGCCGTCTTGGCCGCGAAGATCTGCATCCCGAAGGGCGTTTCTTCCCCGATACCTATCGATTCACCCGTGGTATGACTGACCTGGAGTTTCTGCGCCGCGCGATGCTGAAAATGGACCAGGAACTCGCTGCGGCCTGGGCCGAGAAGGCCGAGGACATCCCGCTCAAGAACGCCGACGAGGCGCTGATCCTGGCATCGATTGTCGAGAAAGAGACGGGACAGGCCAGTGAACGGGCGCAGATCGCCGGGGTGTTTGCGCGACGCCTGCGCAAGGGAATGAGATTGCAGACCGACCCGACCGTGATCTACGGCATGGGCGAGAGATTCGATGGCAATATCCGGCGCAAAGATCTGCGCGAGGACACGCCATACAACACCTATGTACACGCCGGCCTGCCGCCGACCCCGATCTGTATGCCGGGGCGCGACGCCCTGCGGGCCGCCGTCAACCCGGCGGACGGCAAGACACTGTATTTTGTTGCCCGCGGCGACGGTAGCCACGTATTTTCGGCCACCCTCGATAAACACAATGCCGCCGTCAGGAAGTATCAACTCAAACGATGAGCAAGGCGCGCTTTATCACCGTTGAGGGAATCGAGGGCGCTGGCAAGACCACCTGCCTCGGCCAAGTGGAGCGATGCATTGGCCGACGCGGCCACGATCTGTTGGTAACCAGGGAGCCTGGTGGAACACCGCTCGGCGAGGATCTGCGCAAGGTGTTGCTCGGCCACCGTCACGACGGCATGGCCGACGATACCGAACTGCTGTTGATGTTCGCGGCGCGTGCCGAGCATCTGCGCGCAAAGATTGAGCCGGCGCTCAATGCAGGTACCTGGGTACTGTGTGATCGTTTTACCGACGCCACCTTTGCCTATCAGGGCTACGGGCGTGGTATCGCATTGCAGCGTATCGCGGCGCTCGAGTCCTGGGTACAGGGTGAGCGGCGTCCTGATCTGACCCTGTTGATGGATCTGCCGGTGGCGCAGGGTCTCGAGCGCGCCGGCAAACGTTCCGCCCCTGATCGCTTCGAGCGTCAAGCGCTCGATTTTTTTGAACGCGTGCGCCAGGGGTATCTCGAGCTTGCGGCGACGCATTCCGGACGTTACCGGGTAGTCGATGCCGCGTTGCCACTCGACCAGGTCGTGACGCAGGTCATTGCGACCATCGAGGCCTATCTCGATGCACCGAACCCATGAGCGAGAAGGCGCCTTATCCGTGGCAGTCCGAGCAGTGGCGGCGTCTTGCGGCGTCGCGCCGGGTTCGACGTTTTCCACACGCGTTGCTGTTGACGGGGCCGCCGGGGCTCGGCAAGGCGGACTTTGCCAGGCGGCTCAGCGATGCCCTGGTATGCACCTCGCCCGACGACACAGGCAATGCGTGTGAAAAATGCCAGGCCTGTCGCCAAAGTCGGGCAGGTAGCCACCCAGACCAGATCGCGCTGGCGCCTGAGGCGCCGGGCAAAATGATAAAGATCGATGCGGTTCGCGAACTCTCGGGTAGGAGTGTTCTGACCGCCCAGGAGGGAGGGTACCGGGCTTTCCTGATCGATCCGGCCGAAGCGATGAATCGCGCAGCGGCGAATGCCCTGCTCAAGACGCTGGAAGAACCGGCCTCGCGCACCGTTTTGCTGTTGGTGAGTTCGCACCCCGATCGTCTACCGCCAACCATACGCAGCCGCTGCCAGCTGCTGAGGTTTCAGATTCCGGCCCGGGCCCTGGTCAGTGACTGGCTGCGTGAACGTGCAGACAGTGCTGAGGTGGATGATCTGCTGGCGATCAGCGGCGGTGCGCCATTGCGTGCCCTACAGGCGCTCGAGCAGGGTTGGATCGAGCAAGATCGCAAGCTCAGCGGCGAACTGGATGCATTGAAGCGGCGGCAGACCAATCCGCTGCAAATAGTGGAGGAATGGGAAAAGCGGTCGATAAATCTGTTATTCGATGGCCTGAAGCGCTGCCTGAGCGATCTTGTGAAGCTAGCCAGCGGCGTGTCGACCGCGGCACAGATCTATCACCCGGGTCAGCGTGACGGTATGCAAAGCCTTTGTCAGGACATAGACTTGAGGCAGCTATACGAATTAAACGATGATTTGTTGCGGCTCGATCGCAATGCGACCCATAACCTGAATGCGCAAATGATGCTTGAACACTTGGTAAACCGCTGGTTACAGATCACGCGCCCGGGAGGCCACTGAGATGCCCGTACCCAATATGCCGCGCGCCCGTCAGGGGATCCTGTCGCTGACCATAAAAGACAAGAACGCCCTGTACGCGGCCTACATGCAATTCGTCCAGAACGGTGGCCTGTTTATCCCAACCACGAAGAAATACAACATCGGTGATGAAGTCTTCATGTTGCTCAGCCTGATGGAAGAGACCGAGCGACTGCCAGTGGCGGGACGGATAATCTGGATCACCCCGGTCGGGTCCGAAGGCAACCGGGCGGCCGGTATCGGCGTCCAATTCAGCGATCAGGATGGCGGCATGGCGCGCAACAAGATCGAAGGCTATCTGGCCGGCGCGCTGCAATCGGACAAACCCACCCATACGATGTGAGCCGGGGCGGCCAGGCGGCTTCAGCGTCACTTCCGCGATCTCGACCGGGCTTTTTGCCGAGACGAGCTGTTTTCAGGCGGTATTCGCGGTACATTCTGCGGTCCATGCAGATCAAGAATCGCTCACCGTTGGGTCGACGTTCAGATGTACATTGATTCCCATTGCCACCTCGATAGGGTGGATCTATCGCCTTACGATGGTGACTTTTCGCGCCTGATGGAGGCCACACGCGAGTCCGGTGTTTCGCACCAGCTTTGTGTCTCGATCGACCTCGAGTCGTATCCGCAGATGCTCGCCCTGGTCGACTCCTATCCGGATATCTCGATTTCGGTCGGGGTTCATCCCAATGAGCATGATCGGCGTGAACCGAGTGTCGGTGAACTGGTCGAAATGGCAGGGCATCCCAAGAACGTGGCCATCGGCGAGACCGGGTTGGACTACTTTCGTGCCGACGGTGATCTGAGCTGGCAGCGCGATCGCTTCCGCACCCATATCCGCGCCGCGCGTGAGGCCGGCAAGCCTCTCATCATCCATACCCGGGAGGCGCGTGAAGATACGATAGAGATATTGCGTGAGGAGCACGCGTCATCGGTGGGCGGGGTAATGCATTGTTTTACCGAGACCTGGGAGATGGCGCAGGCCGCGCTTGCGATGAACTTTTACATCTCGTTTTCGGGCATCGTGACCTTCAAGAATGCCGGGGATCTGCGCGAAGTCGCGCAACGGGTACCCGAAGACAGACTGCTGATCGAGACCGATTCGCCCTACCTGGCCCCGGTGCCGTACCGCGGAAAGCCGAATGAGCCGCGCTACGTCGGCAAGGTCGCGGAGACGATAGCGGCGCTGCGCGGCATGAGCATCGAGGCGTTGGCACAGCGCTCGACGGAAAATTTCTATCGACTGTTCGGTGCGGCAACGCCGACATAGAGAACGCTTCCCGCGAAAAGGATTTCGCATGTCAAAGATCGATCTCCCAATCAACCGTCCGGTACGATTCGGTGGGCCAGTAGTCGTCATCTGCTGCGCCTGTCTTGTACTGTGCTGCCCGCTGGCCTGGCCATGGCGCCTGCTGCTGGCTGTTTCAGTGACGCTACACGGCGCCTGGCTTTGGCAGCGCTTCCTCTACCGACGCCCGCTGCGGTTGTATTTTGATCGTACCGATTGTCTGCGCTGCGATCTCGCCGATGGCCGGCAAATCACGGTCACACAGATGCACTGCGGCATCATTCGTCCCTTCTTGGTCAGCGCGCGATTGCGGGATGAGGCAGGCGAGCAGTTGGATCTGTTTGTGCCGGGCCCGCAGCTTTCGATTGAGGCGCATTGGCGCCTGCGGCGTGGCCTGATAGCGTGGCGGCGGCACGTCGAGGGCGGCGAGGCCTCACCTTCGTGAGCGTCGCCTGGGGACATAATTGTCCGGGATCAGTACCGTGGGTACCGCCTGGTTTTCATCGCGGTCCGGAAAATCGATGTTGTGATGCAGGCCGCGGCTTTCACGCCGCCGTTGCGCGGAGGTGACGATCAACTCGGCGACGTCGACCAGGTTACGTAGCTCCAGTAGGTCGTTCGTCACGGTGAAGTTTCCGTAATATTCACTGATTTCGTGCCGCAGCAGGTTGAGTCTCCGGCGCGCCCGTTCGAGCCGTTTGTTGCTGCGCACAATACCGACGTAGTCCCACATGAAACGTCTCAATTCCTCCCAGTTGTGGGATACCACGACCTCCTCATCGGAGTCGGTGACGCGACTCTCGTCCCAGGCCGGTATCGCTGGTCGCTGAATATCGTCGCGGGCCAGTTCCTCGACGATGTCGCTCAAAGCCAATTCGCTGTAGACCAGGCACTCGAGCAAGGAATTGCTGGCCATGCGATTGGCACCATGCAGTCCGGTGTAGGCGGTTTCACCTATTGCATAGAGGCCGCTGAGGTCCGTTCGCGCCTTGCGGTCGGTCTTCACGCCACCGCAGGTATAGTGAGCAGCCGGCACGACTGGCAGCGGCTCTTTGCGCATGTCGAAACCGAGCTCCAGGCAGCGTTGATGAATGGTTGGAAACAGGCGTTCTATCTCTTCGTTGGGTTTGTGGCTGATATCGAGGTAGACGCAGTCAAGGCCGAGTTTTTTCATCTCATGGTCGATTGCACGCGCAACGATATCGCGCGGCGCGAGCTCGGCACGGTCATCGTGGCGGTCCATGAAACGGCTGCCGTCGGGCAACAGCAGCCGGCCCCCTTCACCGCGTACCGCCTCGCTGATCAGAAAAGACTTGGCTGCCGGATGGAACAGGCAGGTCGGGTGAAACTGCATGAATTCCATATTGGCAACGCGGCATCCTGCGCGCCAAGCCATCGCGATACCATCACCGGTGGCCACGTCCGGATTGCTGGTGTACAGATAGACCTTGCTTGCGCCGCCGGTTGCCAGGATCACGCAGCGCGCGGCCACCGCAGAGACTTTTCCGCTAGGAATATTGAGTAGATAGGCGCCATGACAACGCCGCTGGAAGCGCCTGCCATCGTGCTCATTGGTACCGATCAGATCGACCGCGATGTGGTGCTCGAATACGCTGACATTGGGGTGTGACGCCAACTGGCCGACCAGCGTGGTTTCGACCGCATGGCCGGTCGCATCTGCAGCGTGTACGACGCGACGATGGCTGTGCCCACCCTCGCGGGTCAAGTGGTAACCGGAATTGCCGGTGGCCGGTGTTCGGGTGAATTCCACGCCCTCTTCGAATAGCCAGCGGATGTTCTGCGGGCCGTGCTCTACCACCATGCGCACGACTGCTTCGTCGCACAGGCCGCCGCCAGCATCGAGGGTGTCCTGCACGTGCGAGTCGATAGAGTCTCCGGCGTCGAGTACAGCCGATATCCCGCCCTGGGCGTACAGGGTATTACCCTCTTCGAGCTCGCGCTTGGAGACCAGGGCCACGTGTGCCGTGGAGGGCATCCGCAACGCAAGACTGAGGCCGGCCGCGCCGCTGCCGATGATCAGCACGTCGAATTCCAGGAGTGAAGATTGAGTCATAGCGTTGCTGGCCTCGGTCCGAGTCGCCATAATCGAGTTTTATCACGAGCGGCGCCTACAGTTGCCGCCCAGGTCCGGTAAGGGTAATCGTTCCTGGTCAGTTGCGTCACGTCGGGGTGCCTTGTGGCGGTCCTGCGAAGGAAAAGACAGTCGTCGATGCCGGAAAAGCCTGAATCTGCTGGAATGGCCGAACTTTGTCGGCAAGCGGTGGTCCATAGCCGCAAGACAGTTGTTGAACCCTGTTGTTCGGCCGGAGAAGCAGCCCTGTGACGTCGGAGCGGGAAGCGGATCAGGCCCTGGTCGAACGGGTTCAGCAGGGTGACAAAAAGGCCTTTGACGTGCTCGTGCTGAAGTATCAGCACAAGGTGGGCAACCTGATCTCACGCTATGTCCGGGATCAGGCGGAGGTTTTGGACGTGACCCAGGAAGCCTTTATCAAGGCCTACCGTGCCTTGCCGAAGTTCCGGGGCGACAGCGCGTTCTATACCTGGCTGTACCGAGTGGCCATCAACACGGCGAAAAATCACCTTGCAGCGCAGGCCCGCAGACCGCCCGGCGACGATATCGAGGCTGACGTGGCAGAACAGATGGATATGGGTGCCCCGCTCAAAGAGACAGACACCCCGGAACATATGGCTTTGCAGCGTGAGATAGCGGAGACCATCCAGCGGGCGCTGGATGAGCTTCCGGACGATTTACGCACCGCCATAACCCTGCGCGAACTCGAAGGGTTGACTTACGAGGAGATTGCTCAAGCGATGGAATGTCCAATCGGTACCGTGCGATCGCGAATTTTTCGGGCGCGCGAGGCGATCGATATCAAACTCAGGCCGCTCACAGCGCGTTAGGACGAAAAGACACAGATGAACAACGAACAAGCTGAACTGACATCGGCGCTGCTCGACGCCGAACTCGATGGTGGCACGCAGGAAAAGGCGATTTCCGCATTGCTTGCGGCAAACCAGGCAGAGCGCGAGCGGTTCGGCCGATACCGCATGATTGGCGATGTAATGCGCGGCGAAACCGCCGCCCTGGGCAATGAGGTCTCCCGCGGCGTGGCCGAGAAGCTGCGCGACGAACCCGCCATTCTGGCACCGCAACGTCGGCCAGCACGCTGGGTTCGGCCGGTCGCCGGCCTCGCCGTTGCGGCCTCTGTCGCGGCCGCGGCGGTAATGGTGGCGCCGCAGCTGCTGGTGTCACCGACGGACGATCTGCATCCCACTCAGCTGACGATCGACCTGACGCGAACCATGCCGCCGGTATCGCCGGTTTCATTGGATGCCATCGCATCGGCACAAACAGCCCAGTTGCCACGGAGCGTTGCCGAGGCGCCGAGCACACAACCGCGCTGGCAGGCCATCAATGATGCCCTGGCTGAGCGCCTTGACCGTCTGGTCATCGAGCACCACGAATTCGGCGGCCGTTCAGGAATCAACGGGCCGGTTCCGCATCTCGGTTTCGTCAGCTATGACGCCCGCTAGTCGCTGGGTTGGCCTCGCGGCCTGCCTGGCGACCAGCGCATTTGCCGGCAGCGCGGATGTCGATCCGCATCAGCTGCTCGAAAAGATGAACTCTGCGGTGCGCCAGCTCGACTACGAGGGCCGGTTCGTCGTGCAGTCAGATGAGCGGCTGGACGCGCTGTACATCGTCCACCGGGTGGATCAGGGGGCTGAAAAGGAGCGCGTGGTCTCGCTGACCGGCGAACCGCGCGAGATTATTCGCAACGGTCTCGCTGTGGCCTGCCTGGTACCGGGTCACAATCGTACGATCAACGTCGGTCGGAATGTAAATGGCCGTTCTTTCACCCCGCTGCAGAGCGTTAGCCGCGAGCAGTTGGATGAGTCCTATCGGAT
>Ga0316201_10000662_pt1 | contig 20656 bp, 14 predicted proteins | sample CS6wburrow_MG_FD_204516 | JGI IMG/M metagenome (GOLD analysis project Ga0316201, IMG submission 204516) | Coastal sediment microbial communities from Delaware Bay, Delaware, United States - CS-6 worm burrow | ecosystem: Environmental > Aquatic > Marine > Coastal > Sediment | place: USA... | reverse complement strand
CAGGCCGTGTCGAATGAACGGCGATGGGCAAACTCGCGGATTTGCTTCAACTCACCTGCACCGAAGTCCCCCCTTTTCACCAGCAGCGTCAGCGTGTTCCAGCTGCGGATGGCCGCGAGTCGCCGGCCCGGGTTCTCGACGCCTGCGGCGCGCAGCGCCTCGATGACCGTGGCGACGAGCTTGAGGCTGTCCCGGGGAGGTACTTTCAGCCAGCGGGTGACCGCCAGCAACCCGCCCGGCTCCAGCCGCGCCAGGTACTGGCCGATGGCCTCGATCGTGTAGAGGTAACTCTCGCCCAGCGCCTGCACGCCCGAGCCGGATACCGCAAAGGAATCCATCAGGGCAACCTGCAGCAGATCGTAGCGCTCCGCCTGCCGGGCGACGAAGCCGCGTGCTTCGGCGTGGTGTAATGAAACCCGTTCGTGTTCGTACAGGTTGCCGGCATACTCGGCGAAGTCGCGGCGCACCAGCTCGGACATCTGCGGATTGAGTTCCACGGCGTCGACCGAGGCCGCCCCGTTGTGCAGCGCCAGCAGCACGTCCGCGCCCGCGCCGGCCCCCAGCACCAGCACCCGCGGTTGGTCGAGCAGGCGATACGGCAGCGCAGCAGTGACGTCGCCGAGGTATCCGAGCGTGGCCGGATCGCCGTCGAACGACGTGATCACGCTCATGCCATCGCCGTCGGTAAACACCGCGAGTTGGTCCGGCGGCAGGTGGCGAGTGTTGAAGCTCAGCCCAGGGACGTGCCGGAAAGGCACGGCCGGACTCTCGACGACAGTGAGCAGGCCGAGCGGACCCGACCGCTCCACCCGAGTGCGCGCGTCCACCACCTCGAGCGCCTGGCTGAGGCCTTTGAAAGGCGACATCTGCAACCCGGCCGGGTCGGTCGGCGCCGCGTACGCGAGGCACCCAAGCCAAAGGACCTGGGCGACGGCCAGACCCCGTCGCCGGGGCGCGGCGCGGCCGGCCAGCGCCGAGGCGGCGAGCGCCAATGCGGCGAGGCCGATCGCGACCGTCTGCGGGAGCCAGATGAACAGCGCGGCGATCAGCAGCGCGGCCCCCAGGCCCGCCCCGATCAGGTCGAAGAAGTAGATCCGGTCCACAAGCTCGCGGCGGCAAGTAAACGCCATTCCGATACAGCTCGCGGCGAAAAAGAACGGCACCATGAAAAGCAGGTAGAGGCCAGCCAGGTGCGCCCATTGGCGCGGATCCCAAATGATCTCCAGCGCATTGAAGGGAATCCGCTGTCCCAGCCAGAGGCACACGATCATGGAAACGCTGAACATCAGCGCGGACAGGGCGAAGGCCGATTCGAACCGGGGCTCCAGCCACCCTCTGGCCAGCGCGACGGCGCTGCCGCTGGCCCCGTAGCCGAGCAGCGCCAGACTGATGATCATCCAAGCGAAGTGATGCCACTGGACGATCGAGAGGACGCGCATCAGCAGTATTTCGTAGGCGATGGCGGCGCAGGAGATCAGCAGGACGGCCGCGAGGAGCCCGAACGGGGCGTCGCTCGCGGGGGATGTGGGATTCGACGGGGCGGCCGGTTCCCTGGCGGGACCTTCAGTGCTCACCGGTCAGCGGCACGAACCGCACGGCCGTGATTTGCCGCGTGACGACATCCCCGGCCATGGCTTTCTCGACCAGCAAGAGATACTGGACCTGAAACCGGCCGCCCACCGGGATGACCATGCGCCCGCCCGGCTTCAATTGTTCGATCAGCGGCGGCGGCACGTGGCTGGCGGCCGCGGTCACGACGATTGCGTCGAAGGGCGCCTGCTCCTCCCAGCCGAAGTAGCCGTCGCCGAGACGCGTCTCGACGTTGCCGTAACCGAGCCGCTCGAGCCGGTCCTTGGCCTGGTCGGCAAGAGGTTCGATGATCTCGATGCTGTAGACCTTCTCCACCAGCCCGGCGAGGACGGCCGCCTGGTACCCCGAGCCGGTGCCGATTTCGAGAACTTTGTCTCCGGGCTCTGGGTCAATGAGGTCGGTCATCAGCGCCACGATATACGGCTGGGAGATGGTCTGACCGTGTCCGATCGGCAGGGGGTGGTTGTCGTAGGCTTCACGCAACTCCGACTTCGGCACGAACTCGTGGCGCGGCACCTCGTTCATGGCCGTCAGGACCCTGCCTGAGAAACCGCTTTGGCCCGGCGGCGGATCGTAGCGTCCCTGCGCGCGGAGTTCCGCCACCAGCGCCGAACGCGCCGCGGTGAAGCCCGTCGCCGCATCGCCCGCCGCCAGCGGGGCCGCGAGGCACAGAACCGCCAGGATCAGGCCGCCTGTTCGCATTGTGTTTCCTCGATGAGCATCCACGCGCCGTAGCCGACCACCCGGCCCCGGCCTGCGGCGGTGTCGCCCGAGTTGCGCAAGTCAAGCGTGACGGCCCGGAGCCCGCGACGGCGCGCCGCCACGAGCAGGCCTCGAAGAGGCGCTGCGCCGCAAGCGTTCGAATGCCCGATCCGACTATGGTCCAGGGACTCCACGGCGCGGCAGGTGCCGGAGTCCCGCCGGCGGGCTGCATCGTAGGCGAGGTAGTGGCTCAAATCCGTACTCACGACAATCAGGGTTTCCGGCCCGTCCCAAAGTTGTTCGATCACCTCGGCCACGGTATCAGGCGCCGCCTGGCCGACGACCAGCGGCACCAGGGTGAACGAGTCCAGCACGCACTGGAGGAAGGGCAGTTGCACCTCCAGGCTGTGCTCGGGAGCATGCGCGGCCTCGAAGCTGCGAACGGCGGGATGGTCCAGCGCGGCGGTCGCGGCGCCATCGATAGCAACATCGCCCAGCGGGGTCCGGAAGGCCCCGGCCGCGCTCAGCGCCAGCCCCTCGAAGGCCACGCAGTGAGCCGGCCCGAGCAGGACGACGCGCCGGTAGCGTTCGCGGAACGGACGCAGCCGGGCATAGGCGGTCGCGGCGACCGGACCCGAATAGACATAACCGGCATGCGGCACCACCAGCGCCACGGGCGCCGGCCCATCGGCACCCGGTACCTGATCGAGCAGGCGCAGCACGGTGGCGCGAAGCGCACCGGGCTCGGCCGGGTAGAAGGACCCGGCAACCGCTGCTTCCCTGATCCGGATCATCATCATCAGTATAGTCCGGGGGCTATCATGGAGACAGGTGCTCAGGCTGCAGGTATTGATATGGCTCAATCCGCAATGCCATCCGGGCCGGGCGACCACATCGACGGCGTGCCGGGTCGTTACTGGCGCCGTCTCGACGATGGCCGGCTGCAGTGCGACCTGTGTCCACGTTTCTGCAGGCTTCATGAAGGGCAGCGCGGGCTGTGCTTCGTGCGGGGCCGGGCCGGCGATCAGATTCTGCTGACGACCTACGGCCGGTCCAGCGGTTTCTGCATCGATCCCATCGAGAAAAAGCCGCTCAACCATTTTCTGCCGGGCACGCCGGTGCTGTCGTTCGGCACGGCCGGCTGCAACCTCGCGTGCAAATTCTGCCAGAACTGGGACATGTCCAAATCACGCGATTTCGACCGTTTGCAGGAAGAGGCTTCGCCTCACGATATCGCACGCGCCGCCGTGAAGAGCGGCAGCCGCAGCGTGGCTTTCACCTACAACGATCCGGTCATTTTCCTCGAGTACGCGGTCGACACCGCGCAGGCCTGCGCCGAACAGGGCATTCGCACCGTCGCCGTCTCGGCCGGTTACCTGACCGCCGAGCCCCGCGCCGAATTCTTCAGGTACATGGATGCCGCGAACATCGACCTGAAGGCCTTCACCGAGCGCTTCTATTGGAAGCTCTGCGGAGCGCACCTGCAGCCGGTGCTGGACACGCTGGATTACCTGCACCGGGAAGGGCGGACCTGGCTGGAGATCACGACGCTGTTGATTCCAGGCGAAAACGACTCGGAAGCCGAGATCGACGCGATGACCGGGTGGGTCGTGGAACACCTCGGCCCCGAGGTGCCGCTTCATTTCACACGGTTCCACCCCGACTGGAAGATGACCGGACACCCGGCCACGCCGACCGCGACCCTGCAGCGGTCCCGTACGATCGCGCGCAACAACGGCCTACGTCATGTTTATACGGGCAACGTCCACGACTTCGCGGGGTCCAGCACCTATTGCCACGGGTGCGATGCCGTTCTGATCGGCCGCGACTGGTACGAGCTGTCCACCTGGAATCTCGCGGTCGACGGCGGAAGCGCGCGTTGCCGAAGCTGCGGAACACCCGTGCCGGGCGTCTTCGAATCCCGGCCCGGGAACTGGGGCCCGCGCAGGCAGGCGATCCATGTCCGTCACTGACTATCCGCTGTTCGACGCGCACTTCCACGTCATTGACCCGCGGTTCGCCCTCGTGCCGAATCGCGGCTACCTCCCGGACCGCTACACGGTCAGCGATTACCGCGAGCGGATGGCGGCCTACGACCTGCGCGGCGGCGCCGTAGTCTCCGGCTCCTTCCAGCAGTTCGACCAGGACTACCTGGTGGACGCCCTGGAGCGCCTCGGAAAAACTTTCGTCGGCGTGACCCAGTTACCGGCCAGCGTCAGCGACGAGGAACTCGACGAACTGCACCGGTACGGGGTGCGCGCCGTGCGTTTCAACGTCAAGCGTGGCGGTTCCGAAGATATCAGCCGCCTGGACGAGATGGCCCGCCGGATTTACGACCGGCACGGCTGGCATGTCGAGCTCTACATCGATGCCCGCGAGCTGCCCCCGCTGTTCGATACGCTGGTTGCGCTGCCGGCGGTCAGCATCGACCATCTGGGTCTGTGCGCCGAGGGACTGCCAGAACTGGAGCGCCTCGCGGAGCGGGGCGTTCGCATCAAGGCCAGCGGCTTCGGGCGCGTCGATCTGGACGTTCGCAACGCCCTTGAAACGCTGTTCGCGGCCAACCCCGACGCACTGATGTTCGGCACCGATTTGCCATCGACCCGGGCCGCTCGGCCTTACAGCGACGGCGACCTTAACCTGGTCGTCAGCACGCTGGGCGAGGCTGCTGCCCGCCGCGTGCTGTTCGACAACGCCGCCGCTTTTTACCGCCTCGGGGATGCCGGGCGCAAGGACGGCTGAGCGGCTACAATCTAGTCTGGATTCAGCCAGGCGCGGACCACTCCGACCCATGACCATCAGCCAGACCCTGACCGACGCGATCGGTGCGACACCGCTCATCCGCCTCAACCGGGCTTCCGAGGAAACGGGCTGCACAATCCTCGGCAAGGCCGAGTTCATGAACCCCGGCGGCTCCGTCAAGGACCGCGCGGCCAAGTTCATCATCCTCGACGCCGAGGCCCGGGGCGCGCTGCGGCCGGGCGGCGTGATCGTCGAAGGGACGGCCGGCAATACCGGAATCGGCCTGGCGCTGGTCGGGAATTCTCGCGGCTACCGGACGGTCATCACCATGCCCGACACGCAGTCGGCGGAAAAGAAGGACGCCCTGCGCCTGCTGGGGGCCGAACTGCACGAGGTGCCCGCCGTGCCGTTCAAGAATCCGGAGAATTACGTCCACGTCGCCGCCCGGCTGGCGGAGGAATTGGCCGCGAGCGAGCCCAACGGCGTGCTCTACGCCAACCAGTGGGAGAACCTGTCCAACGCCGAGGGCCATTACCGCTCCACCGGGCCCGAGATCTGGGAACAGACCGGCGGGACCGTTGACGCGTTCTGCTGCGCTATCGGGACCGGCGGCACGATCGCCGGCGTCGGCCGCTACCTGAAGGAGCGGAATCCGGCGGCCGTCATCGCCGTCACCGACCCGCTGGGTTCCTGCATGTACAACCACTTCGTGCACGGCGAACTGCGCGCGATAGGCAATTCCATCACGGAGGGCATCGGCCAGGGCCGGGTGACCGCCAATATCGGCAGCGCGCCGGTGGACACCGCGTTCCAGGTGACGGACGAAGAGGCGCTCCCGGTGGTGTTCGACCTGCTGACCGCCGAAGGCCTGTGCCTGGGCGGCTCCAGCGGCATCAACGTAGCCGGCGCGATCCAGCTGGCCCGGGAATTGGGGCCCGGCCACACCATCGTCACCATCCTCTGCGACTCCGGCACGCGCTACCAGTCCAAGCTGTTCAACTCGGAGTTTCTGCGCGGCAAAGGTCTGCCCGTGCCGGCATGGCTGGACCGCGGGGATTCCACCGCGTGAATCCGAACGACCCGAAAACGGAGCTCGACCGCCTGCTGGAGGCGACCCGGGACAGCAGCCGCCCGGAGGCGGTTTCGAGCCGGCACGCCAAGGGCTACCGCACGGCCCGCGAGAACCTCGACGACCTCTGCGATCCCGGCTCCTTCGTCGAATACGGGCAGTTGGCGGTGGCCGCGCAGCGCCAGCGCCGCAGCGAGGAGGAATTGCGCCGCCAGACGCCGGCTGACGGCGTCATCACGGGACTGGCCACCATCAACGCGGAGCAGTTCGGAACGACCGCCGGCGAAGTCGCGGTGATCGTTTACGACTACACCGTGCTCGCGGGCACCCAGGGTTATTTCCACCACCGCAAGATCGACCGGATTCTGGCCGTGGCCGAAGACCGGCGGCTGCCCGTCGTGATTTTCACCGAAGGCGGCGGCGGGCGCCCCGGCGACACCGACGTCACCACCCAGATCGCCGGCCTGGACCTGCCGACCTTCGCCCGCTTTGCCGGCCTGGCCGGCAAAGTGCCGCGCATCGCGGTCAACAACGGCTACTGTTTCGCGGGTAACGCGGCGCTGTTCGGTAGCGCCGATCTGCGGCTGGCCACGCGCACCTCCTGGATCGGAATGGCGGGCCCGGCCATGATCGAGGGCGGCGGGCTGGGCCGCTTCGAACCCACCGAGATCGGGCCCGTCGAGGTGCAGAGCGCGAACGGCGTCGTTGACCGCGTGACCGAGGACGAGGCCGAGGCGACGGCCTGCGCGCGCACCTTGCTCAGCTATTTCCAGGGCCGCACGGCCCGCTACGACCATGCCGACCAGGCGGAGCTGGCCGGCCTGCTGCCGGACGACCGGCGCTACAGCTACCACGTGCGGCCCGTCATCGAGACTTTGGTCGACACGGGCACCTTCATCGAGCTGGGCGTGGACTTCGGACCGGCCGTGATCACCGGGTTCGTTCGCGTGGAGGGCCGTCCGCTGGGCCTGCTGGCCAGCGACTGCCGGGTGCTGGGCGGCGCCATCAACGCCGATGCCGCCGAAAAGGCGGCGCGCTTCATGCGGCTGTGCAGCGCACACGGTATCGGCCTGCTCTCGCTGGTCGACACGCCCGGCTTCATGGTGGGCCCGGACAGCGAACAGCAGGCGGCCGTGCGGCACATGTCGGACCTGTTCGTCGCCGGGGCGCAAGTCGAGGTGCCGCTGGTCGCGATCTTCCTTCGCAAAGCCTATGGGCTTGGCGCCATGGCCATGGCCGGCGGCAGCTTCGCCGAGCCCGTGTACGCGGCCGCGTGGCCCACCGGCGAGTTCGGCGGCATGGGCCTGGAAGGGGCAGTGCGCCTGGGGTACCGCAAGGAACTCGAGGCCGAAACCGACCTGGAGAAACGCGAGGCGCTGTTCGAGAGCCTGCTCGCAGAGCTGTACCAGAAAGGGCGCGCGATCGAAGCCGCCACCCATCTCGAGATTGACGCCGTGATCGACCCCGCGGAAACGCGCCGGGTAGTCAGCCGCGCGTTTTCGGCCGCGCACCGCCGGATTCACCAACGGAATTGAATCTCACCCAAGGCCAATGGCGTTCGGCTGCCGGACGGATGGTCAGGTTGCTGCAGCCTGAATCAGGCAGCATGTGATTGATTTTTCCTATTCGTCCCGTCACCGGGCTTTTTGGACGGGAAAGCAGCGGTTGGCCAAAGACATTGAATTTTGCATCGCAGCTTATATCCTAGGTCACTGAAAGAACGATGCAAGGCCTGCGCCCGGAGCGCCGCCACCATGACCAACCTATTCGACCACCTGCAGAATCTGATTTCCAGGGACATCCATCCGACCGAGCGCGAAGCGGAAATCTGGGAGCGCTACGGGTCGACGGTTGCGGCCATGGTCATCGATTCTTCCGGATTCTCCCGAGTCACCGAGCAGCATGGAATCGTGCATTTCCTCTCCCAGCTCATGCTGATGCGCAGTACCATCCGCAACATCTGTGACGGATATCGCTGTCACGCTTTCCGTTTCGAGGCCGACAATGTCTACGCGATTTTCGATCAGCCCAACGACGCCGTCCACGCCGCGCGACGAGTCCACGAAGTAATCCATGAAAAGGAAATCATGCTGACGCCGCTGGAGCCATTTCGCGTCTGCATCGGCATCGGCTTCGGGAAAATGCTGTATTCGGAGACACTGGAAGGCTACTTCGGCGAGGAAATGAATCTCGCTTCCAAGCTGGGAGAAGACACCGCAATCCCCGGAGAGACCCTGATCACCCAGTCGGTCTTCCAGAATACGGACGGTGAACTACTCAAAGGATTCACGGCGCGCCCGCTCAGGATCGCAGGAATCGAGACGATCTGCCACGGGCTCCGATTCCAGCCCGGCGCCTGACACCGGCTTCCGATGGCGCCAAGGCCGAGCTGCGAGGCAGGAAGGAAATGCCGAACGGTCCCGAACAGGAACTCTGAACGACCTTTTCCGGTATTCGGGCAAGCTCCCGAGGCGCCGATTTGACCGCCGATTCGGCCTTGGCGTCACTTCGCCCCCGGAACCCTCTCCGGCAATGCGTTCACAGGCTGCCCCCGAATATGCTTACCCAATAATGGCGTAAGCGACCGTAACCATTGTGATTATCGCGACCCAGCGTTCCACTTTCCGCAGGCGCGGCCACATGAACATAGTCCAAAGCATCATTGACACGAGAAGCAAGGGAAGAAACCAACTCATCATGTGAAGCTCATTCGCATCAGGCGATGAGAGACTTGTTCATTGGCCGCATTAATGCGCCTCCCATGGTTGGCAGCCTCGGCCGAAAGGGCTCGACGGACCCCTGCCGGATTGCGCCAAACCAGCCGGTTAGGTGGACTCGCCAACTCCACCGCCTTGAAGTTTTTCCGGGGCGATATCGTCGTGCTGATCCTCGCCTGTAAGTGTTACCGTCTTTTGCAGGCCATGTCCCCCCTTTGGCACAGTCTGTAACATCTTTTTGCATTTTTTGGCCCTTTTTCCCATACCGTGACGCCCTGGATTCCCGACATTTAGCCGCGCAAAGCTGACCGGGGGCGGATTGATCCGTGACAAAGGGCCGGATCTCCACCCGGCTTATAATCGATTTTTCGACGCCAGGCTCGGGATCAATCGATGGGTATCATCCAGGAACTCAAGAACCGTGGGGTGATCCAAACCGCGGCGCTGTATATCGCGGTCGCCTGGGGCGGAATCGAAATCCTGACCTTCCTGATAGATGCCCTGTTCGGCGGGCGAATCGCGGCGCTGGCCAATCGCTACCTGGCCATCCTGCTGATCGCCGGCTTCCCCGTGACCATGTACCTGGCCTGGACCCGCGACCTCGGATTGAGGGCCCGGCGCGTGGTCCGCGCGACGGCACTGGCCGTTCTGCTCGTTCTCGTCATCATCTGGCTCGTGCCGTCGGGGCAAGAGGTCCCGCGCCCGTCCGAAAGCTCCGCCGGCGACGTGACGGCGCTGGCGGTTCTGCCCCTGGAGAATCTCTCCGATGAGCCCGGTCAGGAATTCTTCGCGGCCGGCATGACGGAGGCGCTGATCGCGGAATTGAGCCGGCTCGGTGCGATACGGGTCATCTCGCGGACCTCGGTGATGCAGTACGCCGCTACGACCAAGACGATCCCGGAGATCGCCGCGGAACTCGGCGTGGACGCCATCGTCGAGGGCTCGGTGCTGCGTGCGGGTAACCAGGTCCGCATCACGGCGCAGCTGATCGACGCCGCCACGGATCTTCACCTCTGGGCCGACAGTTTCGAAGGCGTCGTGGAAGACGTGCTGGCCCTGCAGAGCGAGGCCGCGCAGTCGATGGTTGACGGCATTGGAGCCTCTTTCCGATCCGAGACTGTCCGGCTTCAACCGCCTCGACAAGTCTTTCCGGAAGCCTACGACGCGTTCCTGGAAGCTCAGCTGACGGGCCTCGAGTCACAGCGGGATCCGCAGGCCGCCATCGCCGCGATCGAGCGTGCCATTAGCCTCGACCCCACGTTCGCACCGGCGTATGCGCTGTTGTCCGAGGTCTACGGCTACCTGGCCCTCACCACGAACGTGCGCCAGGGCGACGCCTATCTGCAGGCGCGACAACTGGCCCGCAAGGCCCTGGAACTGGACCCCAACCATCCGTCCTCCCGTTTCGCCATGGCGCGCGCTCTGTTCCAGTTCGAATGGGACTGGGCGGGTGCGGAGGCCCAGTTCAGCGAGGGCATCAGGCTCGATCCCAACGACGCCAACGGCCTCGCCCTGTACGGCTCCTTCCGCACCCTCATTCACTGGGATTGCGACGGCGGCCTGCAGCGGCTGGAGTCGGCGCGGAACCGCGATCCTTTCAATCCCGCCATGCATTTCGACCTGGGGGTGTACCACTTCCATTGTCGCAACTACGAAGTATCGCTCCAGCACCTCGAGCGCACGACCGATTTGCTGCCGGAGTTCTATTGGGCCCGCTTGATTGCGGTCTGGAACCACATGATGCTGGGCGCCGGCGGCCGGGCCGAGATTCTGTGCGACGCGCTGCTCGAAGAAGTCGGTGACACCTTTGATCCCCGCCTGATCGGCAGCTGTGCCTGGGCTTACTTCGGCGCTTCGCGATCGGACCGGGCGTTCGAATTGAGGGCGCAGCTGGATAATCCGCCCGAGGGAATCGAGGTCGACCCCTTCATCTACTCCTGGACCTGCCTTGGCTTCGCAGACCGGAACTGCGCGCTGGAACAGCTGGAACGGGCGCTCAAGCAGCGCTCATCCGACCTGATCTTCCTGAGGACGGGCCCCATCTTCGACACCGTTCGCGAAGAGCCCCGCTTCAAAGCCGTCGTCCAAAAGATGGGTTTTCCGGAAACCCCTGAATTCGGCGGCAATTTAGAAAGACAGCCGCATCAAGAATAAGGGGGCCGGCGGCAGCGCTTGAGAATCCGAAGGGGTCAGAGTCAAGTGCCAGAGTTGCAACTCTGGCACTTGACTCTGACCCCAACTTGGCCCCAACTTCCCCAACTTCCCTCGGTCGGCGCCCGAACTTCAGAAACCGTACTTTGAGTTTATGATTTCGCCGCCCTATCATTTGGGCTCATGCCGACAGCGGGATCGGCCGAATTGACGGTCGAATCAGCCTGTCGTGCCACGACCGATCGGAGACCTGCTGATCAGGAATCGCCATGGAAATCGTGAATGTGAGGGACTATGCCGGAGGCCTTGAAGCGGCAGCACGATTCTTTCACGAGGCCTGGAGCGGCATTACCTACCGCTTTTTCCACGATGCGATGGTGCACTCCTCCCTCGAAGACCGCCCGCTGCCGCGGTTCTATCTACTGCTGGGCAGCGGACGGATCGTCGGCTGCTACGGCCTCGTGACAAATGACTTCATCAGCCGACACGACCTGCACCCCTGGTTCGCCGCGCTCTACGTCGTCGAGGATCGGCGCGGCGAGGCCCTCGGCGGCCGCCTGCTGGATAACGCGGTTGGCGAGGCGGCGAGCGCCGGTTTCTCGTCGGTTTACCCGACGACAGACCACGAGGGATACTATGAGAAGTACGGCTGGACCCGCATCGAGGACGGCTATGAGCGCGACGGAACCCCGGCGCGGATTTACCGCAAGCGCTGCTGACCGGCGACGGGTGACGACGAACCGGGCCGCCGGCGGCCTCGCTGCCCTGCTCCTATTCTGGGCCTCATCTCCGGCAGCCGGGGACATCTCGCCGGTACCCGGCACGACCGATTTCCAGGTGCTGCTGATCGGCAACAGCCACAGTTCCAAAAACAAGCTGCCCGACCTTCTGGCTGCTGTCATCCGGACCGGACAACCCGGGATCAGCGTGCATGCCGAAGCAGCACCGCGTTGGAAGTTTCTATCCGAGCGGCTCGATGACAAGGTGACGACGAAGGCGCTCCGATCCCGGAATTGGACCCACGTCATCCTGCAAGCCCAGAAGTATTCCACCTCGGGTCGCTACCTCTACCCCACCGATGCGGCCGAAGAGTGGATCCGGCGCGTCCGCCGGCGCGGTGCCGCGCCCGTCCTGTTCCCGGAGTGGGGGCGGCGCGGAGAAGAAGACGAGGGCCTGCGCGTTCACCGGCTGCACATGGGCATCGCAGAGCGCGAGCCCGCCTGCATTGCGCCAGTAGGCCTGGCCTGGGAAATCATGCACCGGCGCGATCCCGCGATCCGCCTGCACGCGTACGACGGCAACCACTCGAATCCGACGGGTGCGCTATTGACGGCCTTCGTCCTCTACCAGACCGTCACCGGAAGTCCCGCGGAGGAACTGCCGCTGATCGAATCCACGCGGGTGGGCGCCGAGGTCCAGGAGATCCTGCGACGGGCCGCGGGTGAGGCCCACCGCGTGATCCCGCAGGACCTCGGCCTGTGCCCGCGGCCTCCGAACCGATAGCGCCAGCGATCGCGGGCGAGCAGCGAGCCCGATTTCCGGGGGTGTTTGGGATCAGGGTTAATAAGGGTTGATTTTGATTCTTGTTCGGGCGGGTTTTTACTCTGACCCCAAAGACTTCTCCGGGTCAGAGTGGGCCCGCTTGAAGTCCGATAAACGATGAAGCGTGCTTGAGCAACGACAGCAGGTGCGTTGCCGGACACCCGGATGTTTTAAGATGACGGGATTGAAGCAATCCGTGAGTCTAAGGTGATCAACCGGCGGGAATTCATCCAATTGACGGCCGCCGGCAGCCTCGGTCTCGTCATCGGGATTCCCCTGCACTCCCGAACGGCCGATGCTGCCGTATCACTGCACCCGCTCATTCGAATCGGCACGGACGACGGCGTCACGCTGTACGCACAGAACCCCGAAATGGGCCAGGGTGTCAAAACGGCACTGCCGATGATCATCGCAGAGGAGCTGGATATCGACTGGAGCACCGTCGAGGTGCGGCAGGCCGACTGGGATCCCCGGCTGGAAAACCAGTTCTCCGGTGGCAGCCTGAGCATCCGCCTGAATTACGATGCCATGCGCCGGGCGGGTGCCACGGCACGGGCCATGCTGCTCGCGGCAGCGGCGCAGCGACTGGGCCGGGACGTTGGTTCGCTGAAAACGGAACAAGGCCACGTTATCGATGCCTCGGGTTCGATCCGGCTGAGCTACGGCGAACTGGCGGAACTGGCCGCGACAATGCCCGTCCCCAATGATCCTCCATTGAAGGATGCCGCCGCTTTCCGCCTGGTCGGCCAATCGCTACCGGACTTCGACCAGCAGGCGATTATCCGTGGGCAACAGGTGTTCAGTCTCGACCTCAGGCTGCCCGGCATGTTGTACGCGTCCGTCGTGCGCTGCCCGTGTGCAGACGGCCAGCCTCTGTCGTTCGACGACAGCGAGGCGAAGACTGTGCCGGGTGTCGTCGGTTTCCACCTGCTGCGCAATACCGAACATGGGGGCCGTATCATCCTGCCGAACTGCCCCAACTTCGTGTCCGGCGTGGCAGTGCTCGCCGACAATACCTGGTCCGCCATGACGGCCGCCCGAAAGCTGAAGGTGGACTGGCAACTGCCCGAGGCGCGCGACGATTCCGAAGCGCTGATGCGGCAATTCGAACGGGCGCTGGATGGCGAACTCGAGGTCGTCCGCAGCGACGGGGATGTCGCAGCAGAGACCACCGGGCACCGCATCGATGCCAGCTACCGGCTTCCGTTCCTCGCGCACGTGCCGATGGAACCGATGAACTGCACTGCACAGGTGCAAGGAACGACGGCCGAGGTCTGGGCACCGACGCAAAACCCGCCCATGGCCGCCGAAGCCGTGGCGAAAATCCTGGGGATCGACCAGGACAACGTGACGATTCACGTGATGCGCTCCGGCGGCGCCTTCGGGCGGCGTTACTATGCCGACTTCATCATGGACACCGTGCTGCTGTCCCGCCACTTCGAACGCCCGGTGAAAGTCGTCTGGACACGCGAAGACGACATCCGCTACGACTATTTCCGCCCGGCCAGTGCACAGCGGGTGCGCGCCGCCACTGACGGTGAACACCGCCTTAGCCACTGGCAGCAACAGGTGGCCAGTCATCCGCGCGAAACCTTTCTCGAGCGCGACGGTTCGGTGGCCGAAATCGCCAACTACGAGTTCCCGGCTGGCTTCGTCCCAAACCTGTCGTTCGAGTATGCCCCGGTGGCCGCCCGTGTCGCGCTCGGCCAATGGCGGGCGACCGAACATTCGAGCAACGTGTTCGTTGTATCCAGCGCCATCGATGAGCTCGCCCACGCGGCGGGCATCGATACAGTGCGGTTCTGGCTGACCCTCGTCGGCGAGGAGCAGTTCGTCCAGGTCCGGGAGGATTTCCTTTTCGACGCTTCCCGTCTGCGGAAGGTCATCGAGACGGCTGCGGCACGCTCCGGTTGGGGCGAGGCATTGCCGCCGGGCAGGGGACGCGGTTTTGCGGCAAGCTACAATCAGGGCGCCTGGGTGGCCGAGGTCGCCGAAATAACCTTTATGGGTGGGGAGTTAAGCATCGACCGGATCACCTGCGCCGTCGACTGCGGTCTCGTCATCAACCCGCAAGGCGCCAGAAACCAGGTCGTGGGCGGCATCGTCGAGGGGCTGAGCGCTGCGCTCCACGGCAGGATATCGGTCAGGGACGGCATGGTGGAGCAGAGCAACTTCCACGACTATCGCTTCAGCCGCATCGATGAAATCCCGGAGATCGACGTTCATTTCATCGACAGCGCCGACGCCCCCCGCGGACTCGGGGAAGGCCCGCTGCCGCCGGTCGCGCCGGCGATCTGCAACGCCATTTTTGCCGCGACGGGAGAGCGCATCCGGTCGCTGCCGATTCAACGGAAAACCGAGGTTTGATATGACACGCGGGAACAGGTTTCTTTCACTCGTGCGATTACTCAACAGGGCATGGATCACCGGATTGTTCGTGTCCGCGCTAAGCCCCGCAGTTTACGGTCAGGACATGGGTGCCGAGGCGCTTGCCGACAAAATGCTCGAGCGACTGGGCGGCCGCGCCGCCTGGGCTGGTCTGCGCAATACGATCAATGGCTCACAGCAGAACCGCGCAGGAGAACCCACCGTCGTTTACGCGGTGATTACGATGGACTTCGAACGACCGCGCTTCCGCATCGAGACAACAGCGCAAGACCTACACCTGATTCGCGTGATCGACGGCAAGAACAGCTGGCGCCTGAGGCGTTCGGGCGACATAGAGGACGTACCGGGCGATCGCTTCGCCAGTGAAATGGAGTGGTACGGGGCCCACCTGTACCGCACCATCCATCGCGTCGCCGCCCGAGACCCGGCGCTTTCACTCAGTGTCCGTGCCGACGGCCGCCTGCAGGTATCCATCGACGGCCGGCGGATCCTGTGGTTCAGACTCGACGCCAAGGGCGAACCCTATGCCTTCGGCTCCGGGGACGATGAAACGGGAAGTCTGTCGGGCCCATGGGACTTCATCAAGGACGGCATCCGCCATCCCCGCTGGGTGTCCAGTCCGGACGGCACCTGGCGGGCCGCCCTAAAAGCGCTCGAGATCAACGTGCCCCTGCACGACAGCATGTTCACCCGGCCGGGGAGGCCATAAAAGCGGCTGACTCCCCGGGCATAAACGGGTCGCGAGTGGAAAGATCGAACGTAAGCCTCCCCGCAAGAGTTACAGTTCTAAACCAAAAAGGAGTCTCCCTTCCCTGCGCCCAGGGACGGCTTGAGCGTTTCCTGAACGCAGTCACCTGGCGCCGACCGTGCGAACGTCCCATGCCGCTCTAGCAGGGCCTCGATCCGGAACCGAGAAAGCCACGAGAAGCTGGCGGCAAGGGCTTCCGCAGCTATGTCTCGAGGGCGCTGGTGACCAGCAGCAATGAGCGCCCGGCCAGCCGCCAGCGGGCCGGGCCAAGCGGCTCGGTCCTGGGGCTGCTGCAGAATTCCATGGTCCAGTCGGGCGGCAGGCCCTCGGGCAGGCGGAACTCGACGTCTTCGGGATGCGCATTGAAAAGAATGGCTACCGCCTCGCTCACCGGGCTGTCGTCTTTCTGGTCCGCGTGGCAGGAATAGAGCAGTGCCAGGCGCTGCTCAGTGTCCCAGTCGTCGACTTTCATGGGGCGCCCGTCGGGATGGAGCCAGTCGATATCGCACCAGCCGCGGTCGGTGGGCATCCGGCCGTGGATATATCGAGCTTGTCGCAACAGGGGTGACTGCCTTCGCAGCTGAACCAGGTTGCGTACCTGTTGCGTGAAATCCGGGTCGGCGTCCAGGCCGGTCCAGTCGAGCCAGCCCGTCTCGTTGTCCTGCGCGTAAGCGTTGTTGTTGCCGTCCTGGCCGTTGCCGAACTCGTCCCCTGCCAGCAGCATCGGGGTGCCGTGCGAGAAGAACAGCGTGCCCAGCAGGTTTAGCCGCTGCTGCCGGCGCAGCGCGTTGACCGCAGGATCATCCGTCTCGCCCTCCACGCCGTGATTGCAGCTGTAGTTGTGCGCGTGGCCGTCTCGATTATTTTCGGCATTCGCATGATTGTTGCGGTTCTCGTAACTGACCAGGTCACGCAGCGTGAAACCATCGTGGGTAGTTACCAGATTGATGCTGGCCGTCGGATTCCTGCCGCTTGGCTCGAACAGGTCGGCCGAACCGTGGATGCGCCGGGCGAGGTCGCTGCTCTGCTTGGCATCGCCGCGCCAGAAGCGCCGCACGGTATCGCGGTAGCGGTCGTTCCACTCGGCCCACACCGTTGGAAAGCGGCCGAGCTGGTAGCCGCCCGGGCCCGGGTCCCAGGGCTCCGCGATCAGCTTGGCTCCCTCCAGGGCCGGGTCGCTGCCGATGCGGTCCAGCAGGGCGTGCTGTTTGCGGAACCCGTCCGCCGCCCGACCCAGCACCGTCGCCAGGTCGAACCGGAAGCCGTCCACGCCCATCTCGTTGTGCCAGTACTTGAGGCTGTCCAGCACCAGCTGTTGGGCCATCGGGTGATCGGCGTTCAGGGTATTTCCACAGCCCGAATCGTTGACGTAGTGCTCCGGAGCGTCCGGCACGGTGCGGTAGTACGCCAGGTTATCTATTCCGCGCAGGCTCAGGGTCGGGCCGTGTGCGCCGCCCTCGCCCGTGTGATTGTAGGCCACGTCCAGTATGACCTCGATGCCGGCCGCATGTATGGCTTCGACCATATCCCGGAACTCGGCCACGGCGTCATCGCCGAAGCGCGCGTCCGGCACGAAAAACTGCACGCTGTTGTAGCCCCAAAGGTTGCGAAGGCCACGCCGGACCAGGAAGTCCTCGTCGACCATGGCGAACACCGGCATCAACTCCAGCGAGGTAATACCCAGCGACTGAAGGTATTCCAGGATCCGGCCGTTGCTCAGACCGCGCAGCTTTCCGCGCTCCGCGTCCGACAGATCGGGGTGGCGCATCGTGTATCCGCGCACGTTGGCCTCGTAGATAACCGTGTCCGACCATGGAACCGTCGGGCGGCGCCACTGGCGCTTTGCGGAAACGTCCGTCACGACGGAAAGCGGGACGAACGGCGCGCTGTCCTCCGCATTGCGGCGCCATTCCCCTTCGCCGGCCGGCTGTTCGAAATCGAAGGCCGCCGGAGACCACTGGAATGTCCCGTCCAGCTGGCGGGCATAGGGGTCGATCAGCAGCTTCGCCGCATTGCAGCGCTGCCCCTCGTCCGGATCCCAGGGACCGTGCACGCGGTAGCCGTAACGCTGGCCCGCGCCGCAGCCGGGCAGGAATCCATGCCAGGTACCGTTCGTCCGGCCCGGCAGCATGTGCCGCCCGACGGTCTGCCGATGTTCATCGAACAGGCACAACTCGACGGCCTCGGCGGCGCTTGAATACAGGGCGAAATTGACGCCGCCCTCAACGCAGCTCGCCCCAAGTGATGTTGCGTGTCCCCCTTCTATCATGGCGCCATCATGCCGCCCGGCTTGAACGCCGTCCAGGAAGGCGCGATGCGCTGCTCACCATTTCCGCGACCGACTCGACTATGGCAGGCGTCAGTTCGTGCCGCCCCAGCCGCCAGCGCCAGTTGTTCAGCGTCGTGCCGGGCGTGTTCAGGCGCGCTCGCGAACCCAGCCCCAGGTAATCCTGCATCGGTGCAACGGCCATAACGGCCCGCGTCGAAAAGGCCAGCCGGATCATGTCCCGGTGGATGGTCTCCGGCGTGCCCCCGGTGAACTTCAGCGCATTCGCCCGAGTCGCCTTGATCTCCTCGGCGGTGCGCGTGTCGTCGCCATTGCCCCGGAACCAGCCGGCGGTGGTGTCGTTGTCGTGGGTGCCCGTGTAGCACACGCTGTTCTCCTCGATCGCATCCGGTTCGAAGTCCGGATCATCAACCTCGAACTGCAGCACGACCATGCCCGGGATACCGTGGTTCTCCCGCAGCGCGTCGACTTCCGGCGTAATCACGCCGAGGTCCTCGGCCACGATCGGCAGCTTGCCCAATGCATTCTCCATGGCGACGAACAGCGCGTCGCCCGGACCCGGCACCCATTCCCCATCCTTCGCGGTCGATGCGCCAAAAGGGACTGACCAGAAGGACTCGAATCCGCGAAAATGGTCGATGCGGACGATATCGGTTTGCCTGGCCGCGTGCCGCATTCGCTCCACCCACCAGCGGAATCCGGAGCGCTCGTGATACGCCCAGTCATACAGTGGGTTGCCCCAGAGTTGGCCGTCTTCGCTGAAGTAATCCGGCGGCACGCCCGCCACATGGGAGGGGCGCCCGTTGCGATCGATCAGCAGCATCTCCGGGTGCGACCAGGCATCCGCGCTGTCCAGCGCGATGTAGATCGGCATGTCGCCGAACAGGTACACGCCACGCTTCCGGGCATGCGCCAGCAGGGATTGCCACTGGCGGTCGAACAGGAATTGCTTGATGCGGGTGTGCTCGATGGTCCGCCGATGCTGGTCCCGGGCCCGGGCGAGCGCCGCCGGCTTGCGCCTGACGAACTTCTTGGCCCATTCGGGCCAGGGGCGCTCCCCGTGCCCGGTCTTCAACACCCGAAACAGGGCATAGTCGTCCAGCCAGCGGGCGGCGTTGCGATGCAGGAACTCCTCGTAGTCGGTCATCAGCCCGTTGCCGCCACGCGCCAGAAAGCGCTCGGACGCATGCGCCAGGAGCGCGCCTTTTTCAGGGATCAGCCGCCCGTAGTCGCAGTAGTCGTGCGGGAGCGCGGCAAGGCCGTCCAGTTCGTCCCGTTTCAGCAGCCCCATTTCGACCAGCGGATTCAGGCCGATCAGCATGACGTTGCCGGAAAAGGCGGACAAGGGCTGATAGGGCGAGTCGCCGTAGGCCGTGGGACCGAGCGGAAGGAACTGCCAAACCCCGATGTTCATCTCCGCGAGCCGGTCGATGAAGGCCAGGGCGCTGTCGGCAATGTCGCCGATGCCATGCGCTCCGGGCAACGAGGTCAGGTGCATGCCGATCCCGGCCTGGCGGCCCATTTCCAGGACCATCGATTCCATCGGTGCGCTCTTGTCGTTGTTCGCGTCCATCCGACTACCTGACAAATACTCGATAACTCCAGGCGGCCATGTCGAGCACCAAGCCCGAATCCAGGGTTTGCTCGTCGCCACTGGCGAAATCGCGGTAGCGGCCATGATAAATGGAATCCACGAAGGTCACCCGCTGCTGTTCCGCGGAAAAATTGAACACGGCGAAGACCTTGTTACGGTCATTGGCTCGCACGAAGCTGAACACGGTAGACGGCGCGCTGTTGACGACCTGGGTCATTTCGGCGCCCCAGTGCCCGTTCCAGAGCGCACTGTTGGACTTTTTCAAGGCAATCAGCCGGCGGTACAAATCGCCGATGGGGTGCTCGCGCCATTCGATGGGATCCTTGTCGAAGAACGCCAGGCGCTTCCGGTTGCCGGCTTCCTGCCCGTTGTAGATCAGCGGCATCCCCTTGCTCACCACCGACAGCACGATCGCATTTTCGAGCGCGTCGCCGAACTGCTCGAACTGGGTGCCCTCCCAGGAGTTCTTGTCGTGATTGCTGACGAAGAGCATCCGCATCGCGCCGTGCGGCCAGGAGTTTTCGTCGGTGTAGTGGTAAATACCCAGGGCGCCGGCGTCCGCCTGACCTTGCGCGATCCGGTGAACCGTCTCGTACCAGGACCAGGCATAGGTCATGTCGAACGCCCGGTTGTGCAGGTCGCGGGTTTCCCACTCGGCCAGCATGAAGACCGGCCGGATGGCATCCAGTTCGGCCCGCACGATGTTCCAGAAGTCCACCGGCACGAATCCTGCCACGTCGCAGCGGAAACCGTCCATGCCGACCTCGCTGACCCACCACTTCATCGCCTCCGTCATGTAGCGGCGCAAGCCGGGCTGCGAGTAATCCAGCTGAATGACGTCGGACCAGTCGGTCCAGGCCGGGGGATGGTATTCGCCCTTCCAGTCGCGCTGGTACCAATCCGGGTGCTGCTCGACCAGCGGGTTGTCCCACGCCGTGTGATTCGCCACCCAGTCCAGGATCACGCGCATGTCCAGGTCATGCGCGGCGGCAACGAACTGTTTGAGACTGTCCAGGTCGCCATACTCGGCATTGACGCTCCGGTAATCGCGAATGGAATAAGGGCTGCCGAGACGGCCCTTCCGATGCTTTACGCCGATCTCCTGCACCGGCATCAGCCACAGGAT
>Ga0316201_10000661_pt1 | contig 20661 bp, 18 predicted proteins | sample CS6wburrow_MG_FD_204516 | JGI IMG/M metagenome (GOLD analysis project Ga0316201, IMG submission 204516) | Coastal sediment microbial communities from Delaware Bay, Delaware, United States - CS-6 worm burrow | ecosystem: Environmental > Aquatic > Marine > Coastal > Sediment | place: USA... | reverse complement strand
CATCAATTTCAGGAAAGACTAAACTCATTAAGCCAGTCTGTTGCAAGATGATTAACCCTGTTGACGGTTTATCGGTTTCTAAAATCTTAATTAATTCTGCAGTAATCCTTTCCTGAGACACTATATCAATCCGGCTCGCCTGATTTTTCATTGAGGTCAAACATTTTTCTTCGATTTTGAAATTAAATCGACTGGCAAAAACTGCTGCGCGCATCATCCGTAATGGATCCTCAGAAAATGTCTCATCAGGATCTAAAGGAGTAATTATGCTCTTTGCATTTAAATCGGCTATGCCGTTATAAGGATCATATAAATCACCGAAGGTTTTTGGTAGTAAATCAATCGCCATTGCGTTTATTGAAAAATCTCGACGTTTTAAGTCACCGTCGATATCAGTATATTTTACTTCCTTAGGTTTACGGGAAGATTCATCATAATCTTCCAATCGAGCAGAAGCTACCTCAATTTCCATTTTTGGATATGGAATTTTGGCAGTACCAAATTCCCTAAATGGAACTATCCTTTTTACGCCCAATTTATCTGCTAATAATTGAGAGAATTTTATGCCATCTCCCTCAACCATTAAATCGACTTCTATTGACTTTCTATTTAAAAATAGATCTCGTACAAATCCACCAACAACAAATACTTTTAATTTATGCACTTCTCCTAATTCTCCGGCTAATTTGAGGATAGGAAAAGCATTTTTGTCTTCAGCTATTATATCTTTGATGTTGGTCATACCAAAAATTACATATTCTAAAGTATTTATGTAATTTGTTTTAAATATACAATATCTAAAAAATGATTATAAATTTGAGCATAGTACTCGCAACAAACTCAATTCGTACGTTGGGATGTTGTATTAAATTTTAATGAAAACTATTATGAATGTTAATTCACATTAACAACAATTTTTAAAGCAATATATTAGATATAACAATATTAACAATTAATGAGGTAAAAATTATGGCAAAAGGTAAGGACGCAAAGAAACAAGAAAAAAAAGAAGCAGCAAAAACTCCAAAACAAAAAAAAGAAGATAAAAGATTAAAAAAATCTAAAAAGGAATAGGTATTTGTTATTTTGTTTGGATCGTTTTAAGACGTGACCTTTATACAGTTGTAAAGTAATGGATAAAAATATGGCAATTAAAATATTTGTAACCGGCGGGACATTTGATAAAGAGTATAATGAAATAAATGGGGAACTCTTTTTCAAGGATACACACCTACGTGAACTACTCGCCCTTGGGCGTTCTAGTTTAAAAGTTGATATTACAACCTTGATGATGATTGATAGTTTAGACATGAAAATGCAAGATCGAGAGTTAATTACAGCAAATTGTATTGAATCAAAAGAAAAAAGAATTATCATAACTCACGGTACCGATACCATGGTAGAAACCGCTCGAGTACTTGCTGAAAAAGAAATAAATAAAACTATGGTCCTAACAGGGGCTTTGATCCCGTATAAATTTGGTAGTTCTGATGGTCTATTTAATTTGGGAAGCGCACTTTCTTTTGTTCAAATTTTACCTGCTGGTGTGTATATTGCAATGAACGGACGTTATTTCACTTGGGACAATTGTCGAAAGAATAAAAATACGGGTAAATTTGAGGAATTGTACGAGAGATAAAGATTTAGTAAAATATACGATTTAGATAATTATCTTTCACTTGCTACACAATTATATAACACTCTACATTTCATAGATATGAAAATTAAATACATAGCTCACATCTTGCTGATTCTCATATTATTATCAGGGTTATCATTTGCTCAATTTGGGAATGTAGATGTTTCTTTTGATGACAGGCTTCTGAGAGATGGAGACCGTCAGCAACTATTACAATTAAAAGATGAAATTAAACGATATTTCCAAAATACAGAATGGGATCAAGATTATAGCGATTTGGCAATACCGCTTCACATTCAGATAATTTTCGAAGGTACTTCCTCAAAGGGATCCCAACAGGTATATCTTTCACAGGCATTATTCTCCAATGGAATTGATCAGCGCTACTTTGATAAATCTTTTCAGTTTACTTACAATGAAAGCGGAGCACTTTATTACGATGCAGTTCTATTTGATCCTTTATCTAGTTTTTTAGCGTACTACGCACATCTTATTATAGCCGGTGAAGCAGACACGTATGAAATAAAAGGTGGAAACCGTTTCTATGAAATCGCTAGAGCGATTGCACTACGTGGGGCGGCATCGGATTATCCGCGAGGTTGGGCAGAAAGAATACGAATAGAAAACTTACTAAGCAGCAACCATGGATTGCGTAAGGTCCGTTTAGCCACCTACTATGGTATAGAATTATTCGAATACGGCAAGTTAGAATCTGCCACAAAGCAATTTGAGAATATGATTACGGGACTTGTTGAGGTTCATAATCAAGCACCACGCGATTACTACACAATGCTATTTATGGATGGACACGCTGAAAGATTGACTGAAATCCTTTCGATATTAAGACAAGATGCCATTCTTAAGGATTTGATTGAATTAGATCCTGATAATAGAGAAAATTACGAGCGCGGTTTATCAATAAGCTCTGAATAAGTTTTTTTCTTTACAATAAAGTGTGCAAACACTACGCTTCCACAATACATTTTTTGTAATATAGTTTTATCCTTTACTTTCCACAATGCTTTGACTGTCCTTCTCTTTCTAAACAATCTTCTTGGGTGAAATACTATCCAGGCATGAGCTTTTATAATACCTTTTACATGATTCCAGTCACCATGTAATATAGCATAGATTATAGCAATAATATCCAAAGTCCATCTAAGAGGCAATATATAAATAGCTAAAGGAAAAGAATAATTTGTCAATAACATTATTAGTGAATTCCGATGATTCAAATAATATTTTTTCTCAGAATACATCGGTAAAGACACTGCATTTTTATGATATATTACACTGCTTGGTTCACTCCAAACATCATATCCTAATAAATGGAATCTCCAACAAAGATCGATTTCTTCCATGTGTGCAAAAAATAATTCATCAAACCTACCGGCTTCTACAAATGCAGTTTTGCGAACCAAAAACGCAGTGCCAGATGACCAAAATATCTCTTCTCCTGAATTATATTGATTTGTATCAATTTCCTGTTCGGTAAAAATTCTCCCACGCACAAAAGGAAAAACGAGAATATCCATCATACCACCCGCCCCACCGGCATAATCAAATTTATTCTTCTGATAGTAATTCAATATTTTCGGCTGTACAGCCGCAATATGTGGATTCTTTTCTAATAATTCGACAAGTGGTTCAATCCAATTTTGTTCGTGGATTGTGTCATTATTTAGGAATAATAAATATTCTCCTTTAGCAATTTCGGAACCTCGATTACAACCACCGGCATATCCCTCATTGTGAGCATTTTCAAAAATAGTAAGTTTGGGAAAATAATTCCTAATATGATTAACGGAATCATCCGTAGAGTTATTATCTACGACAATAACCTCAAGATTATGATAGGTTGCCTTTTGAAGTGACTCAAGACATTCCGTAATTACTTCAATACCATTCCAATGCGGAATTATGATTGAAACCAAGGGTAACATTTTATGATTTTGGTTTAATTAAAAATCGATCCTGTATTTATGCTATCAGTACTACTTGATGGAATATTTTTCTTTACATCAATTAACATTTCTTTTGCATTAAAATCATTTGGATTTCTAGCTAACCAATCTTCTAATACAGTTTCCATTGGCTCCCATGCATCTAATGAACGATAGGTAAGCACTAAAGATGATACTATCTCACCATATAATCTCTGCCATCTCTCCCATGTTGCTTGAGTTAATCCCGCTTTTTTTATCCCTTTGGTTTTAACAAGATTCTCAACATTTAAATAATCTTCATATATTCCTTCAAAGATGTTTAATGCACTATCAAAATCATCAAGTTCTTGGATGTAGGCTTGCCCAAATTTTAATCTTTCTTCGACTGCTACATTATTTCGATTATTAAGATCTTCTAAAATGGATTTGAAAACTTCTTTCTCACCAATTCTGCTATAAAGGTGACCTATTTGAAAGTAGTGGTCATTAGTAGTTACCGGAATCGTTTCCTGGGGCAAATTTTGATCCATTTTTTGCAGCACGCTTAGCACTTTCTGTCGGGCGGTTTCCACCGTTGATTTACTCGAATTTTTATCAAGTAAATCTTGATATTCAAAATAATATACAACTGCTAATTGCAGATATCCACTACGATAGTTTTGCATTAGACGAAGTATAGAATCATTATAAAAAACATCTTTATTACCCAAATTTCGGAATAGGTATCCAGTTTGATAATTACGTGACCAATTTATTTTGTTAGAATCGGAAATATTTTTTGATGGAACAAATTCTTTGGACCAAGTTATATCGCCGATATCAGTCATTAAATTGGCTTCCATTTTATCTCTGTCAACTAACGATATTTGATGACTATTTAAACGGAAAGCTAACCCTTCCATACCTAAATAATCTTCCAAGCCAATTCGGTTTTCATTACCAACTGTGACTGCAAAATAAATCGGATACTGCCATTTAGCATCATTAATAATTCTAAGAACCATCAAATCTTGGGTTTTAAGAGCCTGTCCAGCATACGTCGGTTTCAAATTCCACTCAATATATCCCGTTGTATTTAGTGGATCATTAGCGACAGGAATTCTAACTTTTTGCTCTTGCCAAGCTTGCAAGCCATAGGAAAGTTCATCAATCTGTTTATCGGTTAGATTAATAAAACGTTTCCCTATTGGTCGCGAATCGCGCAATTGCTTAATGTGCCACGGAGTATTTAATAAACTTAAATTGGCAACAGTGACATCCTTTCGGATACCTTCAACTTCTTGTAAATACCATAATGGGTAAGTGTCGTTATCTCCATTGGTAAACATTATTGCATCCGGCTCACATGTTTGTAGAATGTTATAAGCCATGTCCCAAGCGACATAATTTCCGCTCCGATTATGTTCATGATAATTAGCAAAAAGCATAACTCCGGGAATAAGAATAATCTGTAAAATCATAGCCATCCCAGCTAGGCGTGTAGCTAATTCCTTTTCTTTTATATATTTTAAGGTTTTTTCGGCAATTGCTGCAGCTCCTATTCCAATCCAAATCGAAAAGGCAAAAAAACTTCCAACGTAGGAATAGTCCCGTTCGCGTGGTTGCGGATTGTCCTGATTTAGATAAATTATAATCGCCAAGCCGGTAATAAAAAATAATGTTAAAATGCTAAATGCAGCTTTCTTATCTCGCATAAAGTGATAATACATTCCGCCTAGTCCAAGCAAGAAGGCAAGTGGCAAACCAAATTGCGTCCATTTAACACCATCTTGAGCAATGTTTGCTCCAAATGCTGTAACACCGGGTTCAGAGGATGGGCCGCGTCCAGCAAATTGCCATAAGAAATATCTCATGTACATCTTCTTTACTTGGTAGCTAACAAAAAACTGCCATTGTTTTCCCATATTATAAAACCGATACGTTTGATTCTGGCTTGAGGAAAATTCTTGTCCAAGTGCCGGTCTGCCAACCGCCTCATACTTGGCAGGTAAACCATCATATTTTCGCGGAAGTTGACTTACGGCTCCGTATTGTTCGCGCTCTAAATAGGCAATTGCGGATTGTATTGTATTGGGTTCTCCAACATCTATCGTGGGATTCTGATTCGAGCGGATGAAAACCATCGTGTATGTCGAATACCCAATCAGTATTAATACCAATGAAGTGAAAATGATAGAAAGTATTTGTTTATGACTTGCAATAGCCCAAATCATAGCGCCAACAAGTACAATTACAAATGAAATTACACCAAGTATCCCAGCACTGCCGGCTAAACGCGGTAATCCTTTGATAATGCCATTATGTATAACAAGAAATGCGATTCCTGTCATTACCACAGTAACAATGAATGATTTCCATTCAAATTCTTGTTTGCGGAAATAAATTACTAATGCAATAAATGGCAATGCTAATAAGTTTAATAAATGTACGCCAATTGCCAGTCCCACCATGTAAGCAATAATTAATATGTAGCGTTCATTACCTCTTTGTTCCGCTCGTTCTGACCAATGCAAAATCAGCCATACGACAATTGCAGTAAAAAATGTACTCATTGCATATACTTCTGCTTCGACGGCATTGAACCAGTGACTATCGGTGAAAGCGAATGCCAAGGCGCCTACTAATGCTCCGCCCAAAACAACAATGACGTCATTAAGATTACTAACGGATTTCCTCCAATGGACTATCACCTTAACAATAATCATATATAATAGCATATTTGCAAGAGCGCTAATTATTGGAGAAATGATATTTACGCGAAAAGCGATATCGCTGCTAAGCGGTATCATCGAGAATAATCGCCCTATAATTAAAAATAGCGGACTGCCCGGTGGATGGGGAACTCCGAGCCTATATGATGTTGCTATAAATTCGCCACAATCCCAAAACGACACTGTTGGTGCCATGGTTGTGAAATAGATTATAAATGAAAAAAGAAATACGATTCCGGCGACGATTCTATTCCAACGTAAAAATTGTGTATCAATCACTATTTTTTGTCCTTTGTTTTTGCAGACGATTTTGTTGTTTTGGTTTGTTTTTTACTTGTGTCTTTAGATTTATGGGTTTTGCCATTTTCTTTTTTTGTTTCAACGGATTCAGTTTTTTCTTCTTTTTTATTTTTCGGTTGATCATCGCCTTTCTTCTTCTCTTCGAGATAATTCATCTTGAGCTCGCTTAAGATGCGACTTAAATAGGATTCCTCCTGTTCATTCAAGTTGCCATCCATTCGTTTGAAAAGCATGTCTAGCATATCAATATTCATTGATGCTGCAAATAAATTGCGCTCTACTTTATCTGTCATTGGATTTTTAATTTTACCAAGGGATATCCAAACGCTGTGAACTAAAGACGATACTAAATTATCAAATAGTTGTTCTTCTGTGAATTTGCTTTCAAGTGGCATAATATTCTCCTTAAATAATTAAAACGAAAAATTAATTACAGTGTTTCTTATAAAATTGTTTCATAAAAAGTTGTCGAATTTAGTTTTAGATATTGAAAATTTATAATGATTTAACCCCAATTTATTTACTAAAAGAGATAATGCTTTTGTTCTATGCGTGATAATAAATATTTGAATATGTATTATGTTTTCCTAAATACATATAAAATGGAACTCGCATTTTTTACATCCTTGCGTCCTGCCAAATATGACTTCACACCAATAGCCACTGCTTTAAAAATATTTCGTTTTCTTCTGACAGATAATTCTGATAAAAGTGAAATATAAAATGGATCAAATGGCATTTGACGGCTTAGTATCAAACGAAAATTGTCTTGCCTAAGTAATTTTATAAGTGAATCAAACGAAAAGTGATAGAGATGTCGAGGTACATCATAGGCTGCCCAATCTTGATTAAAATATTCAGCATCGTATGATTGATAATTTGGCACTGCGATCATTACAACGCCATTGGCGTTTAGAGATATGGAAATTTTATTCAGATATTCTTTCAAGTCGTACAAATGTTCTAAAGAATGCCAAAGTGTAATCACATCATATTTCTGAGTGCTTGCAAAGAAGGCAGTTTGATCCATTATAGTCGAGCCAACATTAATTTCCGTACGTTCGCGAGCAAATTCGTTATCTTCGACACCGCCGATTTCCCAATTTGCTTGCTTCATGATTTTAATGAATTCTCCCGTACCGCAACCAATATCCAAAATCGAACCGGTTTTATTACCTCTAAATATTTGTACACTGTTCTTTTTTGATCGTAAAGTAAAATATTTAACAAAGTTGTAAACTTTGTTCATAATTGTATTGCCGACACCTGTATGAGATATATAATTATCAGATTGATAATATCTATTTATATCATTTTTATTGGGAATTGACGAGTTAAACCGCAGAGTGCACTCGTTGCATTCCATTATATTGAAAGAATCATGCGATACAAGATAGTCTGAAGCAGTTAATACTTTAAGTATATTTTTTGAATTGCACACTGGACACTTATCAACAGTATATCTCTTCATATTAGCCAACGCCCATACTATTTAAAACATGCTGATAATTCTGTTTAAAGTGATTTTTAATATCTTCATTATCTGAATTTTCTAAATTTGGATCAATCTTAATTAAATCAATAGCAGTTTTTCTAGCCTCTTTGATTATATCTCCATCGGATATCAGATTGGCAATTTTAAAATTAAAAAATCCGCTTTGCTGAATTCCAAAAAATACCCCTGGTCCGCGCATTTTTAGATCTTCATCCGCAATTTTAAAACCATCATTTGTGCTTTCCATTATTTTTAATCTCTGATTTCCGCTATCAGTATAATTTCGTTGAACCAAAATACAATAGCTTTTATGGACACTCCGACCTACTCTGCCACGTAACTGATGTAATTGTGTTAACCCAAATCGTTCGGCGTGCTCAACTAACATTACAGATGCGTTAGGTATATCAATTCCGACTTCAATAACCGTCGTAGAAACTAAAATATGAATATCATTAGCGACAAATGCCGCCATTACAATATCTTTTTCCTCTTTCTTCATTCTACCGTGGATTAAGCCAATTTTAAATTCCAGAAAAATATTTTCACTTAATTCTTGATGCGCCTCGGTAGCGGCTGCCAAATCAGATTTTTCTGTTTCTTCAACTAATGGATAAACCACCATACATTGTTGCCCACGTTTTACCTCTTCTTTAATAAAATTGTATACTTTTGATAATCGTTCAGGATTTACAACAGTGGTGGTTATCGGAATCCTATCTTTGGGCATTTCGTCAATTATTGAAAGATCCATATCCCCATAATACGTGATTGATAGCGTGCGGGGAATTGGTGTTGCCGTCATCGCTAAAAAGTGCGGGTTTTGTCCCTTTGCTACCAAATCTCCTCTTTGCATTACGCCAAAGCGATGTTGTTCATCAACTATTACTAATCCTAATTTTTTAAATTCCACATCTTTTTGAATTAATGCATGCGTACCGACAACTATACTAATATTGCCATTTTTAAGACCGTTCAAAATAGGTTTCCGCTCTTTTGATTTAAGGTTGCCCACCAATAAAGCCGTAGGAATTTTTGCAAAATCAGTGAATCTTTTGAAAATCACATAATGCTGATGAGCCAATATTTCTGTAGGCGCCATTATTGCGACCTGAACATTGTTTCCAACAGCAATTGCAGATGCTAATATGGCAACAATGGTCTTACCACACCCCACATCACCCTGCAACAATCTATTCATCATAATAGGCTTATTTAGGTCGTCCTGAATTTCTTTTAAAACTCGTTTCTGAGCAATTGTGAGTTCAAAATCTAATTGATCATAAATTAATTTAGCGAACGGCCCTGTTTTGTCTAATGGGTTTGTACCTATCAAATCAATAGTGTTTTTTCTCAATGCAACTCCTAATTGCAGAAAGAAATGTTCATCAAATTTTAATCGATGGATCGCTTTTTGCAATTGATTAACGTTTTTAGCAAAATGTATGGCACTTAGTGCCTCCATGCGATTAATTAGATTATGATTTTTTCTAAATTCTAAAGTAAAATAATCAGGAATATCAGAAAGTTGATTTTGAATATTACGTATTAATTTTCGCAAACTGCGATGCTCCAGCCCCGCACTTCGCAATGTTTGATTTAAAGGATATAGCGGAATCACCGAACTAGTATTTAGTGGTTCTATATCGCTATCTAATTTATCATATTCAGGATGTACAATTTGGTAACCACGATAAAAATCTACTTTACCATGAACCGCTAGATTGTCACCAACTTTAACAGATTTATTAATGTATTGAGCACCATTAAACCAAGTAAGTGTTAAATATCCACTCCCGTCTTCAATAAGCGCTTCGAATAATTTCCCCCGACGAAGCGTTTTCATTCCGCATGACTTAACAACACCAATAATAGTAACAACGGAGTCTCTCTTTATATCTTTACATAATGTGATAGAGGTTCTATCCAAATGCCGACGTGGAAAATAATACAGCAAATCTTCAACCGTTTCAATTCCCGCTTGAGACAATGCTTTGGACCTTGTAGGTCCCACTCCTTTAATAAATTGTATCGATGTTGAAAGTTGAATTGCGGCAGATGCCACTTTAGTTTAATTCCACTCTTTCCGATAGGTATAGGTCACAAACATTTCGCTATTTGCAGGAACAGTCAATGGGAAATAGATAGTAGATGCATCCTCTTTCATGTACATTTTTGATTCATTTCGGATAACCCAATCTCCAGAAATCTTCTCAATTACTTTAACAGCCGCTTCTTGGTCTCTGGTATTGGTAATTTTTATTTCAATAGATGCTTCTTCACTTTTCCGCTGTCTGTCATAATTTAAAACCTTGCGTTTACCAACCACATCGAATGCCCGACCGGCTATCAATTTTGCTGTTGCACCTTTGGGAATCTGCTTCAAATTATCTTCACCAATAAATTTAATTTGTCCATCTTTCATGGTTTGAAATAATTCAATTGCACCTTGTGGTAATGGAATATTTAAATTATTTTCCTCTGTATTGGCAATTTTAATTTCAACGGATAGTGGTTCTTCTCGCTGAGTCTGCTCATAATTTTCAAACAAATATGTTTTATTATATTTTATCTCGCGTGCATCGTACAAACGAACGGAAATGCTTTCATTGCCCTTTAGTTCCAATTCGTTCGGAATAGTATAAATATAATAATCACCAAGATTTTCTCTCACAGGCGCTGGCGAAGTATAACTCATATCCGATTCGGCATATTCCATCATTGCACCGCTTCTATTTAACGATTTAACAATTACATCATGACGAACACGATTCAAATTCCCCTCAACCAAATGCAATGAAAGTTTTGAAAAAGTTAGATTACTATTGTTCGAAATGAATGCTTCAGGTATTAAAAGAGCATTATTCAACTCATCCAACATTATCATGCGATATTTTGCATTCCAATCAAACCCACTTGACATATAAATTAGTTTGCCATTGCTTTTACCAGCATTCTTAGAAAAAATATCCCACGATAAAATTGGTCTTAATTGACTATCTTCATTTGGTGCTTTCATTGAAACATATTCTATATTATTTCTAGAATAATTTTGAATTTCTCCTCTTGATTGAATAGCGACTTGCGATGAACTGTATTCAAGTAAAATACCGGAAATTGGTTTTCCCCCGACCAACTTTAACTCAACCTTTTCTCCTAGACTGTTATTAAATAGTTGATTACTTGAAAACACATTTCGATTTAATCTTTGAGCAAACACTTCAGCATTTTGCAAATCTAAAAATGGTGAGTCTAAAAACATGCCGTTGGTCAATCTATCATATTTTATGGTATTACTTCCGGACTGTACATCCCATGCAACTGGCTGTTTAACCAGAGCAAAGCCATCTTTATAAATTGTTAACGATGCATTGACTGATTGTCCCCAAACAAGAGACAATATGAATAGGATAATTGTTAGTTTTTTCACTTCATCATCTCCAAATTCATTTTTATTTTTTCATATTCATTATGAATATCGTGTAATTTTTCATGCTCTCTTTGAACAACATTTTCGGGAGCTCGTGAAAGAAAATCTTGGTTATTTAACTTATTTCTAATATTGTTAAGTATTCCTTCCAGTTCTTTCATTCTTTTGTCTAAACGACTTTCTTCAAGTCGAAAATCGATCAATCCACCTAACGGAATAAATATTTCTAGCTCCTTCACAACTGCCACGGCCGATTGTGTTGGTTTAGTTACATCTTCACTATATTTGATATTATTTATTCTACACAAATATTTAATTATAGTTTCGTGTCTTTGCAGTGTTTTTGCACTAGTAGCATTGGTTTTAATAATCATTTCGGCTTTGCGGGATGGCGGAACATTCATACTGCTTCGTATAGTACGCACTGCTGAAATTAATTCCTGTAACAAGCTCATCTTATTTTCAGCATTCCTATTGACCCAATTTTTATCTACCTTTGGCCACCCTGAGACGATAAGGTCCTTTTCATCATCATTCTTGAAATGATGCCATAATTCCTCGGTAATGAACGGGGAATAGGGATGAAGCAGTGCAAGAATTTTCTTTAATACATTTATGGATACTGCACGAGAAATATTTGCTGATTTAGTATCACTGCCATTAAACCTGGTTTTAGCTATTTCAATGTACCAGTCACAATAATCACTCCAAACGAATTCGTAAATCACCTTGGCGGCTTCATTAAAATGAAATCTATCTAACTGCTTGTTAACATCTTTGATCGTGTTTTGTAAACGACTTAATATCCATTTTTCAGGTAATTCTAGTTTCTCGCTATTGATATCAATAGATAGGTATAGTTCATCATTTAAATTCATCATAACAAATCGTGATGCATTCCACAACTTATTCATGAAGTTGCGCCCTACTTCAAGACGCTCATTGGTAAATAAAACATCAAGTCCTTGCGGCGCCATTAACATTATCCCAAAGCGAACTGCATCGGTTCCGTATTTGGAAAAAAGATCAAAAGGATCAGGCGAGTTGCCTAACGATTTACTGAATTTCTGTCCTTTTTCATCCCTTAAGATACTTGTAAAGTAAACATCTTTAAAGGGCGGTTTTCCAGTGAATTCATACCCGGCAATTATCATTCTTGCTACCCAAAAGAAAATAATATCCGGACCTGTAACCAGCGCATCAGTCGGATAAAATCGTTCCAATTCCTTTTTATTTTCCGGCCAATTATATACACCAAAAGGCCATAACCAAGAACTAGCCCACGTATCTAATACATCAGTATCTTGTTTAATATCTTTTGATTTGCACTTTGAGCATTCTTTAGGCGATTCTACCTGTACCATAAGTTCATTACAGTCCTGGCAGGTATAAACAGGAATACGATGCCCCCACCATAACTGTCGACTAAGGCACCAATCCTTAATATTTTCCATCCAATGATTATATGTTTTAACCCAATGAGCCGGATGAAATTTTATTGTACCATCATTGACTGCTTTAATAGCCGGCTTGGCTAATTCCGTCATTTGTAAGTACCATTGTTCAGATAAATAATGTTCAATTGGAACGTCTCCGCGTTCCGAATACCCGACCTTATTTGTGTAAGGTTCAATTTTGGAGACATAACCTAATTTATGCATATCACGGATAACTTTTTCCCTGGCATCTTCACGCGCTAAACCGCGATATTCTTCCGGAACTTCATTGTTTAATGAAGCATCATCATTCATAATATTGATAAAATCAAGATCGTGGGTTATGCCCATCTCAAAGTCATTTGGATCATGCGCGGGAGTAACTTTAATACATCCGGTGCCGAAAGTAGGATCAACATATTTATCAGAAATAATCGGTATCTCACGATCTACTAAAGGCAATTTTACCATTTTGCCTATTAAATTCTTAAAACGCTTATCATTTGGATTTACTGCCACTGCTGTATCACCTAACATTGTCTCAGGGCGGGTAGTTGCTACTGTGATAAATTCATTAGAATTTTTTAGTGGATATTTGAAATACCAAAGACTGCCAATAACTTCTCTGTGCTTCACTTCCTCATCGCTGATAGCGGATTTAGAAGCAGGACACCAATTAACTAAGCGATAACCTCGGTATATCAATCCCCTATTATATAAACGTACAAACGATTCCAACACTGACTTGTGATATTCGTCATCCATCGTAAAACGTTCACGTTCCCAATCGCAGGAACAGCCCAATTTTTGCAGCTGACTTATAATGATACCACCGTATTTTTTCTTCCACTCCCAAGCATGTTCTAGAAATTGTTCGCGTGTCAATTTACCTTTTTCAATTCCCTTATCTGCCAACATCTTAACTACTTTTGTTTCTGTGGCAATTGAAGCATGGTCGGTCCCCGGTACCCAACAAACCTCTTTCCCTTCCATTCTTGCTTTTCGTATGAGTACATCTTGAATCGTGTTGTTCAGAACATGTCCCATAGTTAGCATTCCGGTCACATTAGGAGGTGGAATAACAATTGAATATGGTTCTTTGTCGGAATTTTCATCAGCATGGAAATAGCCATTGCTAATCCATTCCAAATATAATCGGTCTTCGACTTCGTCCGGTTTATAAACTTTATCTAATATTTTGGAGTATTTCATAATAAATTGTGATAATTATAAGCTTTAAAATAACCTATAAGTTACAATAACTGAATAAAAATGTATATGCTAGAAAATCTTATATTTTTTGCAATACAGCAACGGTTTCAATATGTGGTGTATGGGGAAACATATCTACCATTGTAGTCTTAGTTAAATTGTATCCTTTTTCAATTAAAATTTTGATATCCCTTGCTTGCGTGGTGGGATTACAGGAAATATAAATTATTTTTTTTGCTTTGAATTTTGGCAAATAATTAACCACATCAATATGCATCCCAACTCGCGGTGGATCAATAACTACTAAGTCCGGTTTGGATATCTTATATTTTTTTGTAAAATTCGAGAAACTAACATATCCCTTAAAATACGTATCTAAATTAGCTTTAAAGAATTGAGCATTTTCAATTCCGTTATTTAGTGCATTTCTTTGAGCATCTTCTACAGCTGATCTAATTATTTCAAATCCATAGACTTCTTTTGCTTTCTTTGCTAAAAATAAGGATATCGATCCGGTTCCGCAGTATAAATCGTACACTGTTTCAGTACCAGATAATTCAGTACAATCCATTACTGCTTGATATAATTTTTCAGCTTGTAAAGTATTTGTTTGGAAAAAGGAGTTCGATGAAATCTCATACGTTAAATCATTAATTTTATCGGAAATTGCCGGAGTACCGTGTAGTATTATTTCGTATTCACCAAAAGCAGTATCTCCTTTGCGAGTATTAATATTGTTTATTACCGAGGTAATTTGTGGGAATTTCTTGACGAGTTTCTGCACTAAAGGAATTAGAAAATCAGTATTTTCATATGCAGTTACAAAATTTACCATCATTTCATTAGTATTCCCTCCAAACCTTAAAACCAGATGACGCAAATATCCAATATTGGTTTTTGCGTCATAGGGCTTTAATTTCAATTCAATCGCTTTTTTTCGCACAAAATTTAAAATATCATTTCCCACTTTTGGTTGAATGTGACATTCGGTAATGTCTAATATTTTATCAAATCGTCCGGGGATATGCAATCCGAGAGCTAAAGTTTGCGGATCATCTTCATTTTCATTTGGCAATGTCCAACGACGATGAGAAAAAGTGAATTCCATCTTGTTTCGATAATTATAAATATATTTAGATGGAATAACCTTATCAATTGTTGCTGATTTCAGTCCGGCTAAACGACGAATTGCATCAACAACTTGTTGTTTTTTTTGTTCAACTTGCGTAGAATATTTCAATTGCTGAAATGTACAACCGCCGCAATACGCAAAATGTTCGCATCGTGGAGCGACAACGTCTGGCGATTCTTTAATGATTTCTAGAGGTCTTGCCTCTGCAAAACCACTTTTTTTCTTATATATTAATGCTTTAACGGTTTGACCGGGAATGGCATTTTTCACAAATATTACAAAATCATCAACTTTAGCAACCCCCTTACCGCCATAGGCAAGCGATTCGATGGTTAATTCTAGTGTTTCACCTTTTTTTATCATTATTGAATTTACATTAACCTCAACTTATTCAGGTTTGTTAAATTTGAATTATCTACATTTAATAATTACAAACCAGAGAAAAATGAATAAGTATTTAATAACCATTTTATTTTCATTATTTTTATCAAATTTAGTGTTAGGTTCGGAAATTCAAGCCATTAACTCTAATACCGATATTACCGGTCATTGGTTTTTAACCTACAATATTAGCTCAGATGTAAATCAATTTGCCTTAAAGCGCGGATATCTTACTATAAAGACGAAAATGAACGATGTCTTTTCTGTACGATATACGCAAGATATCACCTTAGATCAGGAGGGTAGCGATGCGGGAAATGTTGAGATACGACTAAAATATTTATATATGAAAATGAATCTGCATAACATCGAGTTTCTCAAAAATAGTTACCTTGAGGTTGGTTTAGTTCACCGTCCTTGGCTTGACTTTGAACAAAATGTGAATAATTATCGGGTGCAGGGTAAAATGTTTTTGGAACGCTTCAGTATTATTAATTCTACCGATTTTGGATTGTTTTATACCGGATTGATCGGAGGAATAATTGATGAGAATTATCAAAAGACCGTAACAATAAAAAATCCAGGTAAATATGGCAGTTATTCAATAGGAATACATAATGGCGGTGGATATCATGCAATTGAGCAAAATGATAATAAAACGATCGAAGGTAGATTTACGATACGACCATTCTATTCTTGGTATCCCGGATTACAATTGACTTACGCATTTACTTACGGCAAAGCCAATACCGAAAGCAATCTAAGCGATTTTGTTATGAATTTAGTATATCTCTCTTCCGAAACCGCGTTAGGTACTTTTACAGGACAATATTTTATTGGAAATGGTGATTACGGCGGGAAATATATAGCCGATAATAATGCATCATTATCAAGTTCAGGGTACTCTCTTTTTGGAGAATTGAATATACCAAATACAAATTTTTCCATATTTGGTCGCTTGGATGAGTTTGAATTGGACAATTCTAATAAACAGAATATTTATATTGGCGGAATTTCCTATAAATTTCTAAAGAGCAAATTATTATTCGATCTTGATTACCACAAAGATCCAATTGAAACAATTAAGGTTTACGAAATTGCTCTAGAAATTGGATTTTAATTAATTATACTATCAAACAGTAGTGATTTGATCAACAATCCCCACAATTATTGACCGTAATGGGGCCATATCATCTTTAACGATGGATCGGGCAGAGTTTCCCTCGTCAATTACCAAAACTATTTCTCCAGCTCCGGCTCCAACGTGGTCAATCGCTATTAAATATGTACCGGTTGGCTCACCATCCAAATCAAGTTTATCAACAACCAATAGTTTACGATTATCATAAAATTTATGATTAATTGTAGAATGAATTGTGCCGGATACCTTGCCCAATATCATTGCTCTGTTTCCTCTTTCAATAGATGAACATCATCAACGATTCCAATTATAGTTTCATCAATCGGTACAAACCACGGGTCCAGTGCCAGAGCGGCTTCCCGTGAACTTTCATAATAAACCAATTCGCCCGGTCCAGCCATACGTGTGGAATCGGCTGAGACAATTGATTGTCCAATAGGTTTTTGGTGTTTATCCAATGGCTGAACAAGCAACAGTGGTACACCTTCTAACCCTTTATATACCGTACATGGTGTTAAAGTACCGATTACTTTTCCAAGTTTCATGCGCTAAACCTCACTATCGGCTACCTTTGCCAGTTTTACTTGCGCAAATTTGGTGGTCTGATCAATTTGAACTTTCATATCGGCATGTAAGTTGGGAATTATAATTTCATTCACCCAGTGTTCAGACAACGTAATAGCATTTTTTGCAATTTCAACTGCGGCTTGGATTTCTTCTATACTACCATTATAAATCGTAAACGATTTTCCTCCAATGTCGTCAGCTAATCGAATTTCAACGATATTAACATCTGCACCTTTTACTCCGGCATCCGATGCTTTGATCATGGTTGATACCGACGATGCTTCAATTATTCCAAGTGATTCCTTTGTGCATTTCAAGCGTAACCCTAAGATGCTGTCATGCAACTGCTGATGAACATTCGGCAGTATCATACTATCTATTATATTATCTGGATCAATTGCTAATCCTTTCGCATACGATTCTTCTACAGATGCAACACTACCACCAATTAAAATAAGATATTTACCATTGTGAACGGTTCCTGATTTGATAACAGTTATAGGTGCTTTTTTCAACATCGCATCGCCAGCTAAAATTCCTGTGGCAATGCTGGAATATTCAATTAATGCAATTGCGGGATATGTTTTCATTATATAATCCTAAAATGATCAACCAGTACGCAGCGCCGTTCACGGGTAAAACTACGCGGATTAGTTAAACCTTCACCAGTTGGACTGGCAATTGTGAATGATGTATATCCTTCACCACCATGACCAAGTCCGGCGTATGATGGTCCATTCTTAACAAAAATGCTGCAATTCATTACTCGCGCCATACGGCTTAGATTATCAAGATTTTTTGAATACATCATCGCCGTGTGGCGATATCCATGTTCAGCCTCTTTGGCGATATCGATAGCCTGATCAACATTTGGTACTCTTGCCACGGGTAGGACCGGCATCATCTGCTCAGTCCAAATCAAAGGATGACCTACATCAACAGGAGCAATGGCCAACCTAATATTGTCATCCACTCGTTTTCCGATTTTCAGCAAGATATCTTGGATATTCTTACCAATGCAGTCAGAATTAATTACCCCTTGCCTACGTTGTCCCCGCGTTTCTTTGAATATGATTTTTTCCAACTGTTCAATTTCATGACTTTTAAGAACTACGGCATTATGACGTTCAAAAGCAGCTAATAATTGATCTGCAACGGATTCCACAACGAATACTTCTTTCTCTAATACGCAAATGATATTATTGTCCATTGACGCACCTTGCACGATCTTTTTAGCGGCCTGTTCAATATCAGCCGTTTCATCAACGACAACCGGGGGATTCCCGGGACCAGCACAGATTGCGCGCTTACCACTATTCATGGCAGCTTTAACAACTCCGGCTCCACCTGTTACAACTAATAGATTTACATTCGGATGATGCATTAATTCCTGAGCACTTTCAATAGTAGGATTAGCAGCCGTAGTCACCAAATTCAGTGGTCCACCGGCAGCAACAATTGCCTGATTCAACAGTTCAATATTATATATGCTAACACTTTTAGCTGAAGGATGTACGTTGAATACTACCGAATTTCCTGCAGCAATCATTCCTATTGAATTACAGATGATCGATGACGTCGGATTAGTAACTGGGGTAATAGCACCGATTACTCCATAAGGAGCTAATTCCATCAGCATTAAACCGTTGTCACCGGAACGAGCACTAGGTTCAAGCACTTCGGTTCCCGGTGTTTTTTCAGTTACTAACTTATTTTTTACCACTTTATCCTTAAACCTACCGTAACCGGTCTCATCAAGTGCTCTTTTCGCTAAATCTTCAGCGTGTTCGAACATTTTTGCGCGGATACTGCTAATGATTCGATTGCGCATCTTCAATGACAGCTCCATTAATTCCAATTGAGCCTTTTTAGCCGCGTCAGTAGCCGTATTGATATCCGCAAACACACCAGCACCCAATGCTCGTGAACCTTGTACATCTAATTTGGGGGCAGTTGTATTTATCTGCCTATTGGGCATTTGTAATTGGTGCAGAACTCTATTTGCGATAGAATCAATTTGTTCTTGCGTTAACTGTGACACAAAGAACCTCCTTTAATCATTAATCCCCTTTTTGTATTTGAATTTGCCATCTTTTTCCCAATTATCTACGATTGCCATTACAACTGCATCGCAAGGGCGGTCTTTAGTTTTTCCCGTTTGACGGGCAGAACTTCCACTAGCATACAATACCATTTCTCCCACACCCGCATCAACCGCATCGGCAGCTACTACAAATCCACCTGTGGACTTTCCTTCAATATCAACATTTTGCAGAATAAGAAACTTGAGCCCATCCATACTTGATTCTTTTTGTGTGGATACTAATGTACCCACTACTTTGGCTAAAACCATGTCAGCCTCTTGTTATTTTGATTGCTTTTTAAGTTCAGTCTTTCCTTGTTCTTCACGACCTAGTGGCAATACTGCATCCACGTTAATATGTGGACGTGCAATAATATGGACAGATACAATTTCGCCAACTCTTGCTGCACCAGCTTTACCTGCGTCACAAGCTGCTTTTACTGCAGCTACGTCACCACGCACAGAAACTGTAACATACCCGCCACCTGTTTTTTCATAAGCTACCAAGTCAACTTTTGCAGCTTTACACATAGCATCCGCAGCTTCAACCGCAGCTGGGAAACCTCTTGTTTCAATCATTCCTAATGCTTCAGACATTTCATTCTCCTTTTTTGTTTTTGGATTTTTTTATGGATCGTTTGATCCAATTTTATTTTTCTTGGACCTTTCCGGTTACTTCTTCAATTGATTTTAGTGCAGCTCTCCAACCAACTTCAATATCGCGTTCTTCACCACCTAAATATACGCGACCAAAACTGCCAAAAGTGCGCACCTCAAGGATATTGATATTTGCCGCTTTCTCTGCTTCATTAGCCGCTAAAGCGGCATAAGCTGCGGGTTGCAATTCCATTACATACATAGTTTCTCCAGGGACAATCATATTGCCGTGCCGCATACGGTTTATCAATTGCGTCTGGTGATCATCAATTCTACGTATTATTTGAGATGAATAAACTTTTGGTTTCCAACGGTCTTCTTCTTTCAATTCCAGAGTATCTAATATTGCTTGGCCTGCCTGCCTAACATCTGCTTGCGAAAGCGAATGAATCTCCAACATTCCAAACATCCTTTCAACAATTTGCATACCTGGAGTAACATTTGTTGATTTCAGTGCAATATCAGTTATGCGGTTAATTTCAATTCCTGGCGATATCTCAACATATAATGAAGCCATTCCAGCTAATGGCA
>Ga0316201_10000659_pt1 | contig 20685 bp, 18 predicted proteins | sample CS6wburrow_MG_FD_204516 | JGI IMG/M metagenome (GOLD analysis project Ga0316201, IMG submission 204516) | Coastal sediment microbial communities from Delaware Bay, Delaware, United States - CS-6 worm burrow | ecosystem: Environmental > Aquatic > Marine > Coastal > Sediment | place: USA... | reverse complement strand
CCGTCCCCCTATGAATCAACTGCCTTCCAACTAACCAAAGTCACTTGCGGATAGCGATTATTACGCCAGTAGTTCCATGAAAACCGTACCGAAAGATCAATCGGCTGACCGCATTCGGGCACCGAATCCATACGCCAAGCGATACCGGCCACACCGCGTCGATTTGTCGGAGTCGGGGGCAATCGGAAACGAAAATTACCTTGCCCGAAAGCTTGCGGAGCTTCCTCCAAAACCACGCTACGCACCCCAAAGATCGGCTCAGCGTTCCCCTGTCCAAAAGGATGAAGACGATCCAACTCTTCGAGTAACTTTTCGTTGAGCTCACCTATTTCAAGCCACGCCGAAAGCTCTAAGGATGGCTCAGGCAATCCTTCAGGATAGAGCAGTTGCAAACTCTCGATATAGCGCTTCGTGAATTCTGGAACATTACGCGTCGGCAAAGAAACGCCCGCTGCCATCGGGTGACCGCCCCAATGATCCAGCAAGTCAGAACAACGCTGAAAGACTTCAACCAAATTGACCGAGGCGACACTACGCCCGGAACCCTTCGCCATTTCGCCCTCCGAACCAAGAATGACACAAGGCTTGTGAAAATGACGGCTCACTCGGCTTGCGACGATACCAACCACACCCGGATGCCAATTGTCGCCGAATAAAACAACACCAGGTTGATCTGAAAACTCCGCAAGGACTCGCGTCTCCGCCTCTTGCGCGATCCCTCTTTCAATCGATTGCCGCTCACGATTCATCTCGTCCAACTCAGTAGCCATCGCCTGACAGGCGGCGAAATCATCGCTGAGCAACAGATTGATCGGTAGAGCCGCATCGGCCAAACGCCCGCTCGCATTAATGCGGGGCCCAAGCTTGAAAGATATATCCGAACTCGCCATCTCCTGGCCGGAATCGATTCCGCTGACTTCTGCCAGCGCGCGTACACCGACACGCCCATTCGCCCGCAAGTGGCGTAAACCATACCAAGAAAGGATGCGATTCTCGCCGTACAAGGGCACAAGGTCAGCCACGGTGCCCATCGCGACGAGGTCGAGATAGTCCTTCAACTGTATTGATTCAACCCGTGGATCTTCCGCTTCGCGTCGACTCTTGAGCAAACCGTGAAGTAACTTAAAAACTAATCCCGCCGTACAGAGATCACGCCACGGCGCATCCGCCGGATCGTTCACATGAGGATTCACAAAAATACAATCCTTCGGTGCTTCGGTTTTCGTCTGGTGATGATCGACCACGATCACATCAACTCCGAGCTCACGCAGATAAGCGATCGGCTCGTGCGCGTTGGTGCCACAATCGAGCGCAATAAAAAGTTCAGGAAGTTGGCCATCGAAAACACGATCGATCGCTTCGCGGCTTAAGCCGTAGCCCTCATCCATACGGCGTGGCACACAAAAACGCGGCTCCAAATCAAGGGTGCGCAGCATGCTGACAAGTTGCACGGTGCTGGTCACCCCATCGACATCGTAGTCCCCAAAAACAACAACCGATTCCTTGCCTTCGATCGCTTGCTCAATCCGCGTAACGGCAGCTTTTAGGTTTGTCAGAGCAAAAGGGTTGTCTAACTGCGCAAGCCGGGGACGTAAAAACTCTTCAGCAGCCTCAACGGTCAGCAGGCCGCGCTGAACAAGTAATTGACTGGCGACTTTGGACATGCCGAGCTTAGCGCTTAATTCAGCGGTCAGTATCTCGTCGGTGTCAATTGAAGTCCAAAGCATTGAATATAGGGTGTTAAAAAAGTAGGAGAGGTTTTATCCCTCAACCTATCCGCCAAAGAGCGTCACGGGTCGAGGCATAAAGCCTCTCCTACGAAAGAGGAAATATCTGAATGCCTACGCCTTGGAGCTTTCCCAATCGTATTTCTTCGGAGTCAACTCGCGTTCTTCAACGTGGCGGCGATCGCCCTTATGCCACCAGAAGAAGACTGGGCTGGCAATGAAGATGGAGGAGAACGTGCCAGTCAAAATACCGATGATAAAGACGAAGGCGAAATCGTTGATCACACCCGCACCAAAAATGTAGAGCGAAGTCGCGGCCAACAAAGTCGTAATACTCGTAAGCAAGGTGCGTGAGAACACACGGCTAATTGCAAGATTGATAATCGTGCGCAGATCGCTGCCGGGGTTCAGTTCCAACTCTTCACGAATACGGTCAAAGGCCACAATCGTATCATTGATCGAATAACCGACGATCATGAGAATCGCAGCCAGCATCGGCGCAGAGAACTGACCACTGACAAAAATCCCCAATTCGCCACAGATCACGAAGATACCAATCGTCATCAAGACGTCGTGAATGGTCGCAACCACCGCGCCGACACCGTAGCCGACTTCGAACCGGAAGGCGACGTAGAGAAGGATACCACCCAGCGCAGCGAGAACAGAAAGGATCGCATTGGTCTGAATACTCCCGGAAACGGATGCCCCGATTTGAGTCACGCCACTTTCAACCAAGTTGGCTTCAGGGAAAGCTTCTTGAAGAGAGGCGAGCACATCGCGACTTTGATCGAAGCGAGTTTGAATCTTTAGAACTTCACGATCTTCACCGATAAGGTTTTGGTAAACCGGGTTCACTTCACCGAGGTTGCGCTCTTCGGCAGTTGCAGTCAGCGCGTCGATATCAATCCGCTGATCGTACGAGACAGTGATTTCGTCACCACCTGTAAAATCGATTCCCATGATATTATCGTGATGGATCACCACGCTCACAACACCAGCTAGTACAATGAGCCATGATGTGATAAATGCGGGTTTACGGAACTTGAAGAAATCAATCTTACGGTCGGGGAACACATCCAGACCAAGCACCTTACTCACGCCGATACGATGGACAAGGAAGTCAACGAGGAATCGGGTAACCACAAGCGCACAGAAGATCGAAGCGCAGATACCGATGGCCAGCGTTATGCCGAAGCCCTTAACAGGACCTGTTCCGAGCCAGATAAGAATCGTAGCCGTAATCAGGGTCGTAACATTCGCATCCACAATGGTCGAAGTAACCTTATCAAACGCGCCGGCCGTTGCATTTTTAATGCTCTTGCCTGACTTCAATTCCTCGCGAATACGCTCAAAAATCAGAATGTTGGCATCTACGCCCATACCGAGCGTAAGAACAAGCGCTGCGACTCCAGGAAGCGTCAGCGTCGCGCCGAGGCTAGCTAAAACACCAAGAACGATGACGATGTTGACCAACGAGGAAAGCACCGCAACTAGGCCACCAAGGAAGTAGTAAACAATCATGAACCCAACAACTAAGAGCGCGCCCCACTGGGCAGCTTTGATCGAACTGTCGCGTGTGCCGGCGGCAAGCGTCGGTCCGACTTCATACATTTCATCGACGCGGAGCTCGACGGCGAGCGGGTTATTCAAGACGTTGGCGAGATCGATCGCTTCACGCTGCGAAAAGCTCCCGGTGATTTGTGCGTTCTTCGAGAGCACGCCGTTTACATTGGGCGCAGAGTAAAGTTTTCCATCGAGTACAATAGCGAGTGGCTGGCCGATCATCTTCTCGGTCACTACGCGGAAAATTTCCGCACCGTCGTTGGTCATAACCAAGTTAATTTGGAAGCCACCAGTCTGGGTCTGCGAAGCGAAAGCATCTTCGACGATTTCACCAGTCGCTTCAGGAATGAGCTTTACGAACATGCGTCGCTCATAAATTTGCCCTGTCTTGCGATCTTCGTTTTCCTCAGTCAGCACTTCGTAGCCGACCGGATAACGGTTCGCTGGAGTCGCATCAGGCGTAAGTGTCGGGTGAACCGAGCGGAACTCCAGACGGGCTGGCTTCTTCAACGAGTCGATCACTTCGGGGTTATCCTTAGTGGAGAGCCCAGCGATTTGAATTTCGATCGCATCGTTCCCGCGAGGACGGATCACAGGTTCCGCCACTCCGAGACCATCGAGGCGGCTACCCATGATTTCAATCGCATCTTTAAGCTGCTCCGCCTGCTCAAAAGTCGAGAGCGTGGATTGCGAATTTTCGTCGATCTTCAAGGTAAAGCCGACGCCGCCTTTAAGATCGAGCCCGAGATGCAAATTACTCTGAGCCGAGCTCAATAGGTACTTCAAAAGGATGTCGTTACGCTTATTTTGATTCGCAACATCCGTGAGGTTTACCTGAGGGAAAAATTTGGCATAATCGATGCCCTCCTCAACTCCAAGATCACGCAGCGCGACAAAGAGTGTCGGGGCTTCGCTTGCATCAACACGAGCTTCGGCACGCCTCATTACATCCGCAAAGGCTTCCTCCTCGGCAGTCGCCTGATCTACGATATAATCCTCAAATGGGCGATCCCGTAAAGGCGTGATACTCGCGACACACCAAAAAACGATGGCAGCCGTGATGATGAATTTCCAAAGAATGTTACCGGACATGGGAATGGGGTCTCCGTATATTAAATTACTCGGCTGAATTTGTATCGAGCTTGTTTGAGACAAAGCCCTTACCGAGCTCAATCTTCGTATTGTCCGCGATCTTCACTACTAAGCGGTCATCTTTAACATTCGTAATGGTACCGTAGATACCACCATTGGTGACGATCTCGTCGCCGGTCTTGAGCTCGCTGAGCATCTTGTCATGTGCCTTCTGGCGCTTGCGCTGGGGAGCGATAATCAGAAACCACATTCCGACAAAAAGAAGCGCGATCGGTAAAAACTGGCCAAGGCCACCACCGGAAGCGGCTTGAGCGAGCGGAAGGGAGAAGGGAAATTCGGAAATTGTCATACTGCTTTGTGTGTTAAAAAGCCGGAGAAAGAAAGGTAGTCCTCCTTAAATGGCAAGTTCCTATTCTATCTCAGAGTAGGTTCGCTCAGTTTATTCACCCAGTGGGGCTGAAGCGAAAGCTAAACGGCAAGTAGACAGGCATCAGATCATGACAAAATCACCACCATTGCCCCCACAAGATCCTACCCCTCTCAGGCGATCACAATATGACATGGAGAGACACCTCCGAGTTGCGCCCGCCCTAATTCACCGCTGGCTCAACTGCCTCGATAGCCGCAGCCTGCTCGACAAAATGGAGCGAAAGTGCCTCAAAATCCCCGGCAGGCCCTTTGACCCAAAGATCAATCACTTCACCGCTCGCCACCGTTCCTTCAAAAACAGCCTCGGCGCAATGCGTGCTAAACCCAGTGTCAGAGACTCCCGTCAATACCGTGGAACTTGCCTCGCCGCTATACGCGATCTCATCACCACCCAGCGTCACCTGAATCGTGAGAACAAAGCCCAACTTACGCTCGGTCGCAGCAGTGCCAGTGGAGGAATATACTTCGCCGATATGTAACGAAGCTGCTTCACCTGAGGCAATTTCTACCTTCGGGTAGACATACTTTCCCTGAATCACCGACCCATCGGTCGCACGATCCAGCACTTTAGCTGTGATGATCGCAGTCTGCGCGGAAAGCACAGACGCCGAGAGAACTAGTAATGTAATGAATGTAGGGAGGACTTTTGTCATAAAGATACAAAGTTGAATTAATTGTTTAAACGGAGAAGCGACGGTATCGCAGCAATTCCGATTGATACTAATTCACCCTAAAAAGCCAGCTAAAGAATCAGCCCCAAGCTTAATAAAATACCGAAGCCTGCTACCACCAATGCGGCCCCTTTCAGCGACTCTAGGAAATCGGCAGGCCCTTCCGCATCCGGCAAAGCTCCTGACAAAACAATACTCCGAAGCACGGGTACCAGCCCTAATAAAACAAAATTACCAAACCCCTGACTCCACAGCCACAGCACAACACCCCCCGCACACAAAGCAGAGACCTGATACTGTAATTGCGCCGATCTGCGCCCGAGCAGCACAACTAAAGTTCGTTTTCCAGCCACCGCGTCCTCCTCAAGGTCACGATAGTTATTCACCACCAGAATATTATTCACCAGTAGCCCGCAAGCGAGTCCTAGCAGTAAGCTCTCAAGCGAGATGAAGCCCGCCTGCACATAAAAGGTGCAGCCCACTGCGACAAAACCGAAGAATAGAACAACAAAGACATCCCCCAGCCCATTATAGGCCAACGGATAGGGCCCTCCCGTATAGAGCCATGCGCAGACCACACTGGCTACCCCAACAGTCAGCAACCACCAACCGCCAAAGGGAATGAGCGCCAATCCAATACAAAAAGCGACCGCCAACACAGTAATCGCGGCCAACTTCATCGCTCCCGAAGCAATCAAGCCCGACGCCACAGCCCGAGTCGGCCCAATACGCGCTTCGGTATCCGTCCCTTTCACTCCGTCCAAATAGTCATTGGCAAAGTTCGTCCCGATTTGCACCAGCAAGGCAAAGACAAGGCAAATTCCAGCAGGCCGCCAATCGAAGAAACCCTCCTTAAAAGCCAAGGCCGACCCCAGCAGCACAGGTGTGACTGCTGCAGGCAAGGTCTTGGGACGGGTGGCTACCAGCCAGATGGTGAACGAGGACATTTGCTCAGTGATTTAGTACAGAAATTAAGAGAAAACCGAGCCGATCTCATAACGCCAAGCGAATTCAGCGACTCGCAGCGCGTTGACCACATCGATTAGTACGGCTATGCTTATATTATGTCATGGTACGCACAGTCTGAAAGACTCTTGAATGGCACTAAAAGCCGCTCGGTTCGCGTGGCCTTCGCGAAAGTCGATCGCGCCAAATTCGTCCCCGCGGATCAGCAAGCAAGCGCCTGGGCCGACCATCCACTTCCAATCGAAGATAATGCCACGATCTCCCAGCCCTCGCTTGTCGCCGAGATGACCGAATGGCTCGACATCCAACCGGAGAGTCGCGTGCTCGAAATCGGCACCGGATCTGGTTATCAGACCGCCATTCTCGCTGAGCTTGCGAAATCCGTACATACGATCGAGTTCAGCGAATTGCTCGCTCAAAACGCTCGAACCCGGCTTCAGGAGCTCGGCTATAAAAATATTACATTCCGCGTGGGCGATGGTGCACTAGGCTGGCATGAAGCCGCTCCATTCGACCGTATCATCGCAACGGTCTCCTTCTCCGAGCGCCCCGCCGCACTACTCCCGCAACTGACAGAGGACGGCATCTGTATCGCTCCAGTCGGTCCTATTGGCTGCATTCAAAGTCTCACAAAATACCTGAAAGAGGGCTCGGAAATTTACAGTAACAGCCTCTGCTCCGTGCGTTTTCTGAGCCTGCGCTAGGCCTAATCGGCCCATTATCGACTTGCTGGTAAAATATTTCTTCGACCTATTCTCAGTATCGTAGCCCTTTAAGAATGATGGCCCGATTGATTCTACTTTGCAGCCTACTCATGACTCCCCTTCTACACGCCCACGAATCCGTCGTATTACTCCATGGACTCGCCCGCAGCTCGAAATCTATGAGCAAGCTCGCCAAAGCCCTAAAGGCGGAGTCCTATAACGTGGTCAACCTCAACTACCCTTCCACAAAGTATCCGATCGAACAGCTCGCCGAGCGAGTCCGCGCCGAAATCGTAGCGCAAACGAAAGAGGACCAAACCGTGCATCTCGTCACTCATTCGATGGGCGGCATCCTCCTTCGTCAGATCCAGAAAACCGATCCATTGAAAAACATCGGTCGAGTCGTCATGCTCAGCCCACCAAACCAAGGGAGTGAAGTCGTCGATAAGATAAGCGCTAGATGGATCTTCAAAAGAATCAACGGACCCGCAGGTCAACAACTAGGAACCCAGCCCGACGGATTCGTTACCAGCCTAGGACCCGTCGATTTTGAACTCGGGGTGCTCACGGGTGACCGCAGCATAAATTGGATAAACTCCTCAATGATCCCCGGAAAAGACGATGGCAAGGTCTCCATCGAAAGTGCCAAAGTCGAAGGAATGCAGGCCTACAAAATCGTTCACGCCACCCACCCCATGATCATGCGAAAGCGTGCCGTGATCGAAGCCATCATTCACTTCCTCCAAAACGGCCAATTTCTACCGTAGGTGAAGGTTTACCCAGTCGCCACGAATTCGCCAAAACAGGACTTAAGATCAAATAGCCAACTCTTGCCTTCTTCCTGCCGATAGTTAAACCGCATCACAATGAAACCAACTCTCTTGATTCTCGCTGCCGGAATGGGCAGCCGCTACGGCGGCCTCAAGCAACTCGACCCGATGGGCCCAAACGGCGAAACCGTGCTCGACTACTCGGTTTACGATGCCATCCGCGCGGGTTTCGGAAAAGTCGTCTTTGTCATCCGCCGCGACTTCGCGGAGGCTTTCAAAACCGCGGTTGGCGATAAATTCTCGGGGAAAATTGAGGTAGCTTATGCCTTTCAAGAGCTGAGCGATCTACCCGATGGTTTCACAGTTCCTCAAGGCCGTGAAAAGCCTTGGGGTACTGCCCATGCGGTACGCGCAGCGCGACACGAAATCGATGCCCCCTTTGCGGTGATCAATGCCGACGACTTTTATGGCCAGGATGCCTATGCCCAACTTGCCGCCTACTTCAGTAAAAGCACCGAAGAACCGGAACTCCGCAGCTGTATGGTCGGCTATCGACTGGAGAATACCTTATCCGAGCACGGGAGCGTCAACCGCGGCCTCTGTCTAGTCGAAAACGGCTCACTCAAGGGAGTGGAAGAACATAGCACAATCGCTAGAAGCGAGGATGGCCTTATTCGCGGCCAAAATCTCTCCGGCCAAAACGTTGAAATCGCTCCGAGTGCCATTGTCTCGATGAATTTCTGGGGCTTCACGCCCGCACTCTTTCCCAGCCTTGAAGCACTCTTTATTGAGTTCCTCGAAGCACACGGCCAAGAAGCTAAATCAGAGTGTTATATCCCAACCGTAATCGACCATCTCATCCAGACCGAACAAACCGATTGCGCGGTCATTGAAACCAGTGGCTCATGGTTCGGCGTCACTTATCCCGATGACAAGCCCTTTGTAGAAGCAAGTATTCGAGAGCTGATAGCCCGCGGCACGTATCCGGAAAAGCTGTAATTTTTCTAGGCGCGACGTTGATTGAATAAACGCCGCTATAGCCACAAGCTGATCCAGCAAACCCTACTTCTAAGCGAGTTTGCTACGCTGAATCTTTAAGCGGCAACCCTAGGGCCCTGATGGCGGATCTTCACTCTGCGGCCTTGCACTCTCGGAGCTGGCGGCCATCGCTGCTTCACGCTTCTGCGCTGAGCGATTCTTAAAGAAACGGAAGATCGTGCGAATCACAAAGTAAAGGAGGAAGAGGACAACAATCCCGGCGACAATCGGAATCAAAATCGCTAAACCCGCAGTTAAAACGGAACCACCAAGCTCGGCCGTCGAAACCAAGGGATTGCCGATACCGCCTGTGGTCGCGGTCGAAGTGCCTCGGGTAATCACCGAGGCACCTTGTACGACACCTGCAGTACCCCCACCCGCGATCGTGGAGACAATCCACTTAAACGAACCGTCACCTAAGAAGTCGGGCATCATTGCGCCAGTTATGAAAGTACCCGCAACAACCGCCGCAGGCGTTGCGATGGCGTCGAGCGCATTATCGATCCATGGAATGTAGTAACTCCCAATCTCGAGTGCGGTCGCAATACCAAGCGTAATCGTCACCGGCGTACTGCCGAGCCACTCAAAGTCCGCCCCGAGCATCTGCTCAAAGTTCACATCGCCAAACGCATCGACGCCCGTGTTTGCCGCAAGACTCGCGATAAACAGAGGAACAAAGACACGGAAACCGCACGCAGCAGCCAAGCCGACGCCTGCAAAGATTGCCATTAGTTCATTCATAATTGAGGATAGATTAGAGATTCAGACCCACGGGGAAAGCTTAGAGTTCCAAAGTAAAAAGGCCCGAAGTGAATCACTTCGGGCCTTTGGAAGACAAAATGCGTAAAAGACGACTTATTCGCCCTTGCGGAATTTACTCAGCAAGTATTCCGTATGCTTGCCTGCGGCTTCACGACCACCAAGGCCGAAAGACAAGGCCACTGCGATTGCAATCGCACCAAGTGACAAACCGAATGCAAGATTCACAATCGTATCTGCAATCCCCATAGCATTGAGGCCAATGGCGAGAACCAGAGCGAGAATCGCATAGCGAGCAACCGAAGCGAGCGGATTATTGCCTTCGGATTGGCTCAACAGTTTATGAGCCATAGTCGCGAAGAAGTTGCCTACTGCCAGAATGATGAGACCGAGAACAATCTGTCCGGCCAACACAAGGAGGCTGCTAAGAACGGCCGCAATCTCTCCCATATTCAACTTTTCAAGGGCGGAAATTACCGCAGTGAACATGATAAAGAAGAAGACAACGCTTCCAGTAAGCTTAGAGAGGGAAAAACCATTACCCGCCACCGATTCTAGCCCGAGCTTTGCCGGTAGTTTATCTGCGCCGAGGTTGCGAAGGAGTTCGACCAACATCGAAACCACGAACTTACCGACAATGAAAAAGACACCGAGGATGATGCCCGCACCGATGATATCGGGCACAGCCGCCAGCAACTCGTTCAACATACCAGTTGCAGGATCGGAAATCGCCTCCATCTGAAGCGTATCAAGCGCGACGATCAGAATCGGCACAAAGATAAAGAGAAAGACCAGTTGCTGCACTAGTTTGGACAGGCTGATACTTTCGCCTAAACCAATTTTCTCCGATAGCACATCAACACCCTTGGCAGCGATACCGACAACCGAAGAGACCACCCGAGCGATAATATATCCAGCATAGCCAATCACACCTGCAGCAATCAAATTCGGGATGTAGCTCACGAACTGATCAAACATGTTTTGCAGCGGCGTCAAGACGCCCTCGACCCCGAGGATGCTCAAGACGAGCAGCAAGACGTAGAGGAGCACGAGATAGTAAACAAAAGTCGAGAGTGGCGCTTCGACTTTCAACGGCTTTTCGCGGTCTTTATTGATCCGATCATCGAGATTAAGCTTACCAAGGAGTAAGCCAAAGCCCTTGCGGATAATACCTGCGAGAAAAATGCCAACGACGAGAATGATTAATGCAGCAATCGCATTCGGCATGAATGTACCCAGTTTTTCCAGAAACGGGGAAAGGAAACTATTTTCGGCCATAAGTCTTTAATATTCGTGGTTCGTGATTCGTGCCGACGACGGTCGACAAGTCCAAACAATGCCTAAAAAAAACTATACTATCAAGCAGAAGCTTCGACAAAACGTTATGCCGCAAATTGGCAAACTGGAGCAAAAAGCTGTATCGAAACAGTCATCCTCAACAGACATGGCTCTATCGTCTATCGCTTGAAAGCTAGGCCACGGTGGCACCCGCTGCCTCAACAATTTTGCTATAAATCTCGTCCACTGGCATTTTAGCCAGCTCGCGGGATGAAATGCGGGCAACATTCAGAACGGGCAGTGTTTCCAGCGACTCAGAAAGGCAGACATCACGATTGGCTTCGACTTCTTCAACTCGGTCAATCGGGGTAAAGTGCGGGGCCGTATTCAATACCTCAGGGTGCTCTTTAACCAACTTGATGATTGCTTGAACCGCCTCGGTGAAACGATCCAACTCGGCCTTAGTATAACTCTCGGTCGGCTCGATCATCAAGCCAAGCGGTTCGGGCCATGCCACAGTCGGCGCATGGAAACCAAAATCGAGGAATAATTTACCGATACGAGGCGCGGCATCTGTTTTGCGAAGGCCCACTGAATCAAGCAGACCAAAATCCTCCGGCTTCAGAGTAAGGATAAACTCGTGCATCCGAGGCTCTTGATCCGCGCCTGAAGGCAAGAGCGCGTAGTCCACACTCAACTGCTTCTGCAAATAGCGCGCACTGAGCACAGCCATGGCCGACATTCGACGCACACCTTCCCGCCCGAGGCGCAAGAGGTAAGTATAGCAGCGCACCTTGTGGGCGAAATTTCCCCAGTGGCGGTGAAAAGAACCAATCGATTTAGGCGCCTTTACCGGACGGTAAAGCTCACCGTCGAATTCAATCTGGTGGCCGGGTAGATACGGCAGGAGACGCTCGCTCACCGCCACCATGGCATCGCCGGGGCCGCCGCCACCGTGTGGGATCGTCCAGGTCTTGTGTAAATTATTATGCACCGCATCGACACCGAGCGCACCGAGGTCAACCCAACCAGCAATCGCATTCATATTGGCACCGTCCATATAAACGAGCCCACCTGCCGCATGAATCTTTTCCGCGATCTGCTTAAAAGATGTTTCGAAGATACCGCTGGTGTTCGGGTTCGTAATCATGATCCCGGCAATACGTGTACCGTATTCCCCGATCCGACGGTCGAGGTCTTCGTTTAGCACACGTCCTTCGGTGTCTGCATCGAGATAAACAATCTTACCGTTCTTACCAGAGAAGCCAGCCATCGTGGCGGTGGCAAAATTAGTTCCGTGCGCAGAACGCGGAATCAAAACAACATCGCGACTTTCGCCACGATCGCGATGATACGCCTGAAAGAGCTTCAAGCCCACGAGCTCACCCTGCGCACCTGCGAGCGGTTGCGTCGTCACCCCCGCCAGACCTGTAATCTTCTTAAACCATTCCTGCGTCTCATGAAGTACATAGAGGCAGCCCTGCGCATCTTCGATCGGCGCTTGCGGATGCACGTCGGTAAATCCCGGCAAGCTGGCCGCCCAGTCATTCACCAGTGGATTATACTTCATCGTGCAGGAGCCCAGCGGATAACAACCGTCGTCGGGGCTCACATTCAAGTCACCGAGCTTTTTGTAATAATCGATCACCTCCGATGCGGCGTACTTCGGCAGACCGGGAGCCGCTGAACGAAGACTATTGTTGCCAACTGGAGACATGATTGCAGCCGAGGACGCTCCCTCATCTCCGAAGAGTGATTGAAAAACACTAACTAGTCCTGCCAGATCTTGATCGCGGTTCGAGAAGGACAATTTAAGTAAATTATGCCCATCCCCAATCCGTGCGGAAACATCGGCACCAGCAAGGATGCCATGTTTACGCGCCGCAGCGAGAACAGCCGATACGGGTTTCGAGAGCGCTAGAGTCACTTCATGGTAGCTTACGCTCTCGGCAAAAGCGAGATCGACCCCTTCGAATACAGTCAAGGCCTCCATTGCAGCGACCAGACGCGAGCGTATCGTCGACAAAATCTCACCAAGGCCTGCATCACCCCGCTCCAGTAAGGCCGCACCCACGAGTGTGGCAACAAATGCCTGATTCGAGCAGATATTCGAGGTGGCCTTATCTTTTCGGATGTGTTGCTCACGGGTTGAAAGCACACCGACTCGACAATCACGACCGGAGCTATCTCGCGCCTTTCCAATGAAACGCCCAGGTGCAGCACGTACGCCATTGCGATCACTGGAGGAGAAACGCACACCGAAGAGTCCGAGACCCGGACCACCGAAATTTGGAGCGAGTGCAAGATGCTGCGCTTCGCCGACGATAATATCGACGCCCTTCTGCCCAAAGTCGGAAGGTGGCTTCAGGCCTCCCGCGCTTAATAATAAAGGATCTATCACAGCGACTGATTTGACTCCAAACTCAGCAGCCAGATCGGTCAGTTCATCAACAGCCTCAATAAGACCAAAGGTGTTTACTTGAGGAAAAACAATCACCGCAAGCGTGTCGGCGACCGCCGCAGCGGCTGACTTCAACGCTGCAATATCGATGCAACCAGTGGCTGTGTCTGCAGGCACACGGATCAGCTCGACTTCGGTTTCTTCGGAGAGCGTCTCAAGCACTTCCAAGTCTCCGGGATAGAGCGTCTCTGGAATAAGCGCCGCAGTCTTCCCACGTCCCATTCGAATCGCCGCGCAAATGCCCTCAAAAATCGAAGTGGAACGATCATAGAGCGATGCATTGACGGCCTCGAAACCGGTAAGCCGCGCCATCGAGCATTGATAGATCCAGTGCGCCAGAAGCGTCCCTTGACTCAGTTCGGGCTGATAAGGCGTGTATGCCGTGGTCAAATTCCGGATATCACAAATCGGACCAATCACCGACGAAGGCTCCATATCGAGTACCCCATCACCTAGGAAACTGCTGCCAATACGGTTCTTCTTTGAAATTGCCTCCAATCGCTCACGCAACGCTTCGTACTCCAATTCCTCTGGCAGTGCAGGTGCCTCGCTAAATAACACATCGGAAGGAATATGGTCGAACAACGCATCTAAAGAAGGCTTATCGATCGACGCCAGCATCTGCTCGATATCCGCATCACTGGCGGCGATGTAATGGCGCGCTTTTTCGCGTAGATCGGTCGATAAATGTGTCATTGTCTGAAAAGGCTAAGTTCGGAAGCACGTAGTTTGAAACATCAGTCCTACGCGCATTAGTTAGTTGCCAGACAAAGCGAGTCTTATTGCATCGCAAGTAACTTCGCATGATATTTGGAATTTTCCGTTTCCGCGTATAACCATTTTTTAGCCAAGCCAGAGCACTCGTTTTCATGACCACATCGATTCTTCAGATTCCACTCCACGACTTTCACGCCGAGCAAGGTGCCCGCTTCGTTGCCTTTGGTGGCTGGAATATGCCCGTGCAATACTCTAGTATACTGGAAGAGCACAAGGCCGTGCGTAATGCAGCCGGCCTGTTCGACGTCAGTCACATGGGCGAATTCCATGTCCATGGAGCGGATGCTGCACTCTTCCTAGACCGCCTCGTTGTCAACGCAGTGCGAAAGGCTCCGGTCGGCAAGGCGGTCTACTCCCCCATGTGCATGAGTGATGGTGGCGTGGTGGATGACTTAATCATCTACCGGACTGGCGAAGAGGAATTCCTTGTCTGTGTGAATGCCAGCAATGTCGAAAAGGACTTCGGCTGGTTTCTCAAACAAGCCGAGCGATGGGGGCTCGATGTGGAGATTGAAGACCACTCCGATGACTATGCACTGCTCGCACTCCAAGGTCCCAAAGCTGAGGACATTCTGCAGGCGATTGGGCTGGACGGCGTCAGCGAAATCAAACGCTTTTGGCACCAATTGGTGACATTTTCCGGAGAAAAGATTCGCATCTGTCGCACTGGCTACACCGGAGAGGATGGTTTTGAGATCTACAGCTCGCCGAAAGCAGCGGAACAACTCGCGAAGCTAATCCTCAGTCACGGCACCCCCATGGGACTGCAACTTTGCGGCTTAGGCTCGCGGGACAGCCTCCGCCTCGAAGCAGGTTTACCGCTCTACGGGCACGAGTTAAGCGATAGCATTACACCCCTTGAGGCCAGTCTCGACTGGACGGTCAAACTCCAAAAGGAGGATTTTATCGGGAAAAATGCTCTAGCCGAACAAACTGAAAAGGGCATCCCTCGCCGCGTACTCCATTTTAAACTCGAAGGACGCCGTATCGCCCGCGAGGGCACGCCCGTCGTCAACGAAAAAGGCGAGGCCGTCGGCCAGGTGCTTTCAGGTACACTCTCACCGATGACCGGAAGCCCGATCGGCAGCGCAATCGTACAAAGCGAATCAAAAGACAGTCCGCTTTTCGTCGATCTGCGCGGCAACAAGCTGCACCTCGAAATCGCGAAGCCTCCGCTACATAAAGCCTAGACTACCGCGTAACCTCTTTCTCTGAGGTAGCTTGAGACAGTTCGGTCGGACCAATGATGGTATTTTTTTCCGGACGCGGCAGGGTTTTGACAGAGAACTCAAGGGTCTCTTCCCCACGCCTTACCTTGATTGAGGCAAATTGATTTGCACGGGTAAAGAATACGGCTCCCGGCACGTCAGACACATCTCCAATAGGACGCCCGGCAATCGAGATAAGATGATCGCCTTCTTTAATTCCAGCGATTCCGGCAGGCGCTTCTTCGACAACCTTAGAAAGGTAGACGGCATGCGTATCGTCTGTATTCAGACGCTCGGCGACTTCGAAGCCCATCCAGCTATGAATAATATGACCGGAAAAGAGTAAATCATCCCTGACCCGTGCGAGCGCATCGACTGGCAAACAATAAGAGGCATCCAGTTCGGGGATCGAAGCCACAGTCATCCCGATAAAACGCCCGTTGATATCGAGAATCGGGCAACCGCCCTGCCCCGCGTCGACAGAAATCGTCGTACGGATATACTCGGTGGGGAAAACTTTATTACCCAGGCGTTTGTCCATTCCCGAAATAAGCCCCATAGAGGGCGATGGTTCGAAATCCAGCGGGCAGGCGATCGCGACCGCGATTGCACCAAGCTGGGGACGCGCGGAACTGGTATCGATTGGAATAATCGAAAAATTTTGCGGGGGCTCGATAACTTTTAAAACGGAAATATTTGTCAGGCGATCGTGGCCGACCGCTTCCGTCGCATAAGATTTACCATGGTGCTCGATCCAGACACGGTTGGCACCTACTGCGCGACTTGCACTGACCATCACATGACCTTCCTGGCTGATGAAGAATCCAGTCCCCACCCGAAGCATGACCTGGGCTTTTCCATCTACTTCAGGGCCAGCATAGGCTGCTTTTACCCGAACAACCGCATCCTTGTTTTGTTCAAAAACCTGAATCAAGCGTTCCTGAAGAGCCAAAGCATCTGCCGAGCTCGCGGAAATAGAGCTCACGCAAAAGCCCAATAAGAGAACTATCCAGCCAAGACGGACACTACACATACAAAAACTAGTAAACGAGGCTCGCGACTCCCGTGCTTCCAAAAGCGGGACGGACTGAAGCGGCATCGATGGAATAGTCAGAACTGTCATAGGCTAACTGAAAGCCTTCCATTTCAAAATCACGAGTAAACCCAGAGTCGTCCGAAACTTTGTCTGCCGAGATTGAATCGATACGGTAGTCATGCTCACTCACCAAGGATGTATCGAGCTCAGACATGGCAACTTCAAGCGGCGCGGAAGCAGTCACAGCCTGAGTATTTTCCGCCAGATTGAGGTCGGCCGATCTGGTGCCGACAAATGCGGGACGAACAACCATCATCGCAATAAAAGCTGCGGCACAAGCCACTGCAGCACTTTGGACAAATCGGCCCGTAAGTCCGCGTAAAATCTGCACATGCCAAGGGTCTTTCTTAACCAGAGTCTGCAGCATGCGCTGGTGCAATTCCCGATCAAACGTGCCCCAGAAAGCATCGTCGGGACGCTCCGCACGCTTCAAGCGAAGCAGATCTTCTACTTTAATTTCCTTTTGACGTTCGTTTTTTTGGTGTGCCATAGGCTGCTAGGTTAGTGAAAGCGGACGTTATTTAGCCAAGATAATCCTGTAAATAGGACTGAAGCTGCTGCTTCGCGTAGTGGAGACGAGAGCGAACCGTGCCCACGGAAGTCTTAGTGATTTCCGCGATTTCGGCATGCTCCAGCCCTTCAATTTCATGTAAAATAACGACAGTGCGATGTTTAGGAGACAATTTTTGAAGCGAATCGTTCAATTTTTCCTGCAATTCGCTAACAAGTGCACCTTTTTCAGTCTGATTTTTTGCCGTTAAACGCTCGAAAATCTCCGAATTCGAGACTTCTTCATCGATATTTTCATAACTGATGAAGCGGCGGCGACTCCGCTTCTTCAGGAAGGTCATCGTCGAATTGATCGCAATGCGGTATATCCAAGTGAAAAAAGAGGACTTCCCCTTAAAGCGGCCAATCGCTTGAAAGGCTTTGATAAAGGTCTCCTGCGTAAGATCGGACGCATCCTCGCGATTACTCGTCATATTATAAATGACGGAAAAAATATGCTCCCGATACTTCTGTACGAGCTGATCGAAGGCACCGACATTACCGGATTGAACCTTCTGAACAACGGCCCAATCGACATCACGTTCCGAGACCGGCGCTTCTTGCGCAGGAAAGATCGACTTCGTGACTGAATCGGTATTGGCCATGATTCAGCTACACAAAAGCCATTTTTGAGTGAATTGCAAAGGATAAGTCACGCGGAAAAGCGGGGAAATATCCTGATTATTTATCCCCAAATCCATCCGGATTGGCCTGATGCCAGCGCCAAGCGGTCTCAATAATGTCTTTCACATTGGTGTACTTAATTTCCCAGCCAAGTTCCTGCTGCGCCTTAGTAGAATCGGCATAAAGTGCTGGCGGATCTCCCGCCCGGCGAGCGTCCTCAACAACAGGGACCTTCAGACCGGTCACTTCTTCAACCGCGTTAATAATCTCACGAACCGAATTTGGCCTGCCCGTGCCGAGATTATAGAAAAAACTGACGCCGGCCTCTTCAAGCTTTGGGAACACCGCTATGTGCGCCCGGGAAAGGTCATCCACGTGAACATAGTCCCGCAGGCAAGTGCCGTCTGGCGTGGGGTAATCCGTGCCGAAAATCTTAATGTTCTCACGGCGACCGGTTGCTGCGTCGATCACGAGCGGAATGATATGTGACTCTGGGGTATGGTCTTCCCCTATCGTCCCATCCTCGGCGGCTCCCGCCGCATTAAAGTAGCGAAATGCAGCAAAGCTCAGACCGTAAGCATGCGCGAATGCCTTCAGGCAGTTTTCCATATCCAGCTTTGTCTGACCATATGGATTGATCGGGCTTTGAGGCAGTGTTTCAACAATAGGCAGGCTATCCGGCTCACCGTAAGTCGCACAAGTCGAAGAAAATACGAATTTCTTTACGTTATTATCCAGCATCGCCTCTAACAAACGAAGTGTCGCGACGAAGTTGTTCTCGTAGTATTTCCGGGGCTCCGTGACCGACTCGCCGACATAAGCAAAGGCCGCGAAATGCATCACCAGTTCGATCTTCTCTTCTTGGAGAATCTTACCGACCGCCTCCGGATCGCCTAAATCGACCTCATAGAAAGGAATTTCCGGACTCACCGCCCCGCGATGTCCAAAAACCAAGTTGTCCAAAACAACAGGCTTATGCCCTGCAGCGACAAGCTGACGCACACAATGACTACCAATATATCCAGCTCCGCCTACAACTAATACGTTCATATTATCCGTTCATATGTCAGAAGAGATCGCTGTCCAAACCAAAATCCTTCACTCTCTCGAAAGAAACTGGAAACTTGATTTGCCCCCAGCGCGTCCTTTTACACTATTGACACCCTTCGCTCTAAAGATGGTAACACTACCCACTTATTCATGCATCAGTCGCGCATAGTCATAACAGGCATCGGCCTGACTTCGCCCAACGGCAACACACTTGAGGAATACCGCAAGAATCTCCTCGATGGAATCGCGCGTATTCAAATGATCGACATGCGTTACATGGGCAAAGTCCCCGCAGGCGTCTGCGACTTCGACCCGAAGAAGCACCAGACTCGCAAGGAGCTCCGCGTCGGCACCCGCGCAGGTAGTATCGCGATCTACGCCGCTCGTGAGGCCATAGCGAACAGCGGTATCGATTTTGAAAATTACGATAAGAGTCGGATCGGCGTCTATGTAGGCACCACCGAGCACGGCAATGTAGAGACGGAGAACGAGGTTTATAACATCTCGAAGTTCGACTACGATACCAAGTTTTGGACGCATCACCACAACCCCCGCACGGTGGCCAATAACCCCGCCGGCGAGATCACCATCAACATGGGCATCACGGGGCCTCACTACACCATCGGCGCCGCCTGCGCTGCGGGTAATGCCGGACTCATCCAAGCCCTGCAAATGCTGCGCCTCGGTGAGGTCGACCTCGCGCTCGCTGGTGGCGTGAGCGAGAGTATACAATCTTTCGGCATCTTCGCCGGCTTCAAGAGCCAAGGCGCGCTCGGCACCCACGAAACCGACCCGAATAAAGTCAGCCGGCCCTTTGATAAGTCGCGCAATGGTATCGTCGTCTCCGAAGGCGGCTGTATTTACACTCTTGAACGTCTTGAAGATGCGCAGGCGCGCGGCGCTGAAATTATTGCCGAAATCATCGGCTACCGGATCAACTCCGACGCGTCCGACTACGTTTTGCCCAACCCCGAGCGCCAGGCTGAGTGCATGCACCAAGCGCTTAAAGTAGCCGGCATCGAGGCTTCCGAGGTAGATATCGTCAATACCCACGCCACCTCCACTCCCATGGGAGACATTCAGGAAATAAAGGCAATCCGCGAGGTCTTCGGCGACTGCCCCACCACCTACGTCAATAACACCAAGAGCTACATCGGCCACTGCATGGGTGCCGCCGGCGCACTCGAACTCGCAGGCAATCTCCCCTCTTTTCAGGACAATATTATCCACCCCACTATCAACGTCGAAGAGCTCGATCCTGAATGCGCCCTGCCAAATCTCGTCATAAACGAGCCCCGCAAGGTTGACGCCGTCAAAGTTATCCTCAACAACTCATTCGGGATGCTTGGAATCAACTCCGCACTCATCCTCCGAAAATTTGAAGACTAGCGCAACGCCAACCCATTTTGTTTCGCCATCAGCCATTACCATTCGCCATTTAATAATCATGACAGAAGATCAAGTACAACAAATCGTAATCGACATTATCAACGAAATCGCACCCGACGAAGAAACCACCGGCCTCAAGCCTGAAGTGAATCTACGCGACCAGATGGATCTCGATTCCATGGACTTCCTCGACATCGTGATGGAGCTACGCAAACAGCACGGCATCGAAGTGCCCGAAGAGGACTACCCGAAGCTGGCATCCCTCGCAAGCTGTGGCGAATACCTCACACCGAAGTTCAACGCCAAATAAGCGCTAACACATTTTTCTAAAAGGCAACGGCGCGAGTCGTTGCCTTTTTTATACACACCCCATGCCTGCAAGTCTCGACCAACAACACTACGAAGTCGTCATCATCGGCGCGGGCATGGCTGGACTAGCCGCAGGTATCCGCCTCGCTCTGGCAGGTAAAGAAGTCATCATTCTGGAGCGCCACAACGCCTCGGGCGGGCTCAACTCATTTTACAGTCAGGCGG
>Ga0316201_10000657_pt1 | contig 20700 bp, 19 predicted proteins | sample CS6wburrow_MG_FD_204516 | JGI IMG/M metagenome (GOLD analysis project Ga0316201, IMG submission 204516) | Coastal sediment microbial communities from Delaware Bay, Delaware, United States - CS-6 worm burrow | ecosystem: Environmental > Aquatic > Marine > Coastal > Sediment | place: USA... | reverse complement strand
AGGCCCATGTAATTACGACGCGCCAACTCGCCTGTCGAGGTTGTGTGGACTTGCTGAATTCCGACGGCGTCGGCCGTGCGGATGATCGCAGAGACGTTGTGTGGTTTGGTCACTGCGTCCATCAACACCGTAAGGTCGGGCTGGCGGGCATCGAGGGCGCGCTGGTGGTTTGCGGTTTGATCGCGTGTCATCGGTGTTCCTTGCCGCACGTGTGCGGACATCGTAGCAGTTGGCTACGCGCACGAAACGGTACGGCTTCACAAATGCTCGGTGGTGCGACGCACCAGCACTCCAGCTTATGTTGCATAGCGACGGTGAAAAGTTTTTCGAGCCATACGCATCTATTGAGGACCATCAAACATCGCGTTGAAAATCCCTAGAATTTCTCTGAGGGCCTTCTTGGTCGGCTCTTCGCCGCTATTCCCGACGAAGTACATGAATGCACGGTTATCCGTTCGATGCCAATAGTATGAAAAGAACACGCCGTCAGATCCAGAATGGCTCATTTGCCGAATGCGCGCACCGTCAACGCTTCGGAAATACCAACCATAACCTTCGGCAACGCCATTCACCCATGGCGAGTGTGGCCTCGTCAATTCAGCTCGTATAAAGGCGCTTAGCGCTCCGTCACCGTTCAGGGCTTTGTACCAAGCATACATATCCTGAGTGGATGCCTGCATGCCACCATTGCCTTTTAGATTCCACCAACCAGGATCAAGCTCCTTAATACGGTTTGCAATGTTGCCCATATCCTTGTCCTCAAGGTAGCCACGGGCGAAATTAGCATCGAGATTTTCTGCAAATAAGTGACCCGTCTTGTTTAGGCCATTCAAGCGGAGTATTTCCTCCTGGAGGTAGTTGTCAAAGTCCCGGTCTGTCACGAACTCTATGACTGCGGCGATGGCGCTATAGCCAACGTTTGAATAAGCAACGTCGGCTCCCGGTTCGAATAACAAGGGCAACCCTAGACAAACTTCGATGAACTCGTCTCTAGTGACTGGTTCAAAGTCGTCACCGCAATACTCCGGTAAACCGGACCTGTGCGTTAATAGTTGGCGCAGCGTAATTCCGCCGACAGGCGACTCAATTCCGGGAATGTATTTCCTAAGCGGTGCTGCAAGTTCCACTTCACCATTTTCTGCAAGTTGCAGAATTGCTGCTGCGTTGAATTGCTTGGTGAGTGAGCCAATCTGAGCAATCGTTTCAGGCGTAAAAGCTATGCTCGTTTCACGATCTGCATAGCCGTAACCCTTGCTCAATACTATATGACCATCCAATTCGACGATAACGGCAAACCCGGAGCCGTCAGATGAGGCCTCACTGAGGATGGCATCAATCCTCGCCGATAAATTGACTTCCCTTTCAGATGCTTCGCTGATGGTCAGCATGAAACCCAACACAAGGACCAGAAAGCAGGATTGTGCGCAGGTCTTCACAAAGATACTCTTCGGACCGGAGCGAGAAACCTGATTATAACCGATCGAGCCATATCAGGCGTCGCGAGCGTCTGTGTGTGGGGGTAGTAACTCAACGGCACAAACTGATGTGTGGAATTTTTGCAGTGTTCCGTCGGGATTTAGAAGCGATTCGGCTGGATCGCACGAGTGCCTAGCGACTGGATTGCCAAGGCGCCGATGGGCGATCCGTGTATAGATTTTGATAGACATCTGTTCCGAGCCGTTTTCGCAGTAACGACGCCGGCAGCCCGGAAATCGTCTTGATGTTTCTGGCGAGGTGCGGTTGATCCGAATAACCACACTCTTGCGCAACGGCGGCTAGTCCGTGGCCTGCGTCGATCATGGATATAGCTCTGTGGAATCTCATGAGAGAAGCGAACTTACGTGGCTCGATACCAACTACGTCGTGCCAGAGCCGTCGGAAAGATCTGTCACTGATGCCGAGCGACTTAGCGATATCGTGTGCCTTTGATTGTCCACCGTTGACCAGCACAACTAACTTCTCCAATCGATCGCTTTCGGCAGGGCGTTCCCGTAACGCACGCAGCAACACGGTATTCGCGGCGCTAACTCGGCTCTCATCATCGATGGCACCGGCGATATCATCGCGGAGCTTAATACCAAGAGTGCCGAAGGCTTCATCGGGAAGCACCTCTTTATCAAGGAGGTCCGCCATTGAGCGATCGCTGAACCGCCTGACGCCCCAAGGGCGAAATCTAATGGCAAACAGGTCTATTGGGTTTTCGACAAGTAGCCGGACCGCGCGATTCGCGGCGCAGTACAAGAATGACTGTGGTTGTTGCCTCCAGACGTCGACTGCCTTCAGTACCCGTGGGGCTTTTCCAAAGTGAACAATAAACTCCGGCGCGGCGTCCGGGAGGATTGCATCCAACTCAGGCACTTCGGGTTCCATCTGCCACGACCAATAGCATTCAATGTATGGATTGAGGGCTTTGTGCGGCCTATAAGTTTGCATGTGTGCTGGCCGAAATATTCAATACTTATGCAGGTCCGATGGTTAAGAATAATCGCCAATTCTGTGAATTGGAGGCTCGAATGAAGGTATCACAAGCGTTACTTGGGTTGTCGTTTCTCTTGCAGACCCAAATCACTTTGGCCAATGATTTGGATTGGCTCGTCGGGTGTTGGGAGTCTGCCGATGGCAGTTCGAAAGAAGTATGGGTCAAGGAGCCAGATGGATCACTCATTGGCTTTGCAGTGGCTGTCTCCGACAGCGCGGTGAAGTTCTATGAGGTCTTACGTATTGTAGCGAATCAGGACGGCGCGCTGGCATATACCGCGTACCCAGCCGGTCAATCGCCCACGACCTTTGTTAAAATAGCCGCGACAAACGCATACGTCCTTTTCTCAAATCCCGACCATGATTACCCGCAAGAGATAGCATACCGAGTAGAGGGCACCAGCTTATACGCGACCATCTCGGCCCTGAATGGCCGAAATCCGCAGTCATTTGATAAGCAACGATGTGACAAAGAGTGATTATCAAAGAGTGAGATAATTGTTTCCGACGAACTGGTATCTTCTGATCAGAAATCTGTGGCATTTTTGCGGCGCCCTATTCAGGCGCGGCCGACGCAGAGTCAAGAGGGTCTGTGCGCTACTTTTTGCGCCATTTCAGAAGACGCGATCCTGTTTGCCGGATAAACGAATCGGGAGATTTTTGTGTGAATATGGTCAATTGGAAAGCCGTACCATTACTCGGACCGGCACTTCGAGCGCTCATTTACATTGCCCTCGTTTTGGGGACGTCAATTGTGGTAGCTGACTCTGAGGGTGCTTACGAAGGTAAGTCAAATACGGGGCGATCAATATCGTTTCAAGTACGGGTGCAAGGAACGCCAGACCAGATATTTCGATTGTGGATATCGCCGGATGGCATCAAGAGTTTCTTGGGAAGTGGATCTAATGTAGACCCAAAGGTGGGAGGTCTATATGAGATTGATTTCGGATTGACTCCTGACGGGCAGGTTGCGGGCCCGCGTAACAATAGGATCCTTCGATACATGCCTGGCCGCGCGCTTGATTTTGAGTGGACGATGCCTGTGTTTGCAGAGGAGTTAAATGTCGATCCATTGCCCACTTGGGTGGAAATTCGGCTGGAACCCTTTGGGAACAACGGCGATCAGACTCTCGTGCGTCTCGATCACCATGGGTTTGGTGAGGGCCCGCAGTGGGACAAATGTTATGCCTTTTTCGAGCGAGGTTGGTTCGACATTCTGTTCAGACTGAAGCTGAATCGTACGTTTTTTGTGTTTGACTGATGATTCTGGCCTGGGGTCACCGGCGCCACATGCGAAAAACCTTACGTTGGGTGCGACAGCGACACATGGCAAGCTGCCTCAATGGCCGCTTATGGCCGTTCGCGCTCATTCTGATCACCGGTTTTTTGTCTGATTGAGGGTCCGCTATGCGGCCAGACAGCTACCGTTGCGGTGATAAGCTGTTGACAGGGCAGAAGTTGACCCATTGCCGGCATTTGCCAATACTGCCTGCAGGACGAAGCTATGAGCTACATCGACGGATTTGTTATCGCCGTGCCGACCGCAAAGAAACAGGAATATATCGAGCACGCCAAGCTGGGCGACAGCGTATTCATAGAATTCGGGGCGATACGTGTTGTCGAATGCTGGGCAGACGATGTGCCCACTGGTGAGGTGACCGATTTCCCTAAATCGGTTCAGGCGACGGCTGATGAAACGGTCGTGTTCTCCTGGATCGAATGGCCTGACAAGGAAACGCGCGATGCCGGCATGAGTAAAATGATGTCGGACGAATTCAACGACGCGCGGATGGATCCGAATAAAAATCCCGCGCCGTTCGACGGCAAGCGCCTAATCTACGGCGGCTTCATGCCGATCGTCGAGCTCTGACATTCCAGGATCAGCGGCGGCTATTGGCTGCGGTTTCAACCGGTCGACGCAACACACTCACCTAGCTTTTCGGCCGGCGAGTAGAATTGTAACGTTTCTCTCGGTCGTTCGTTAAGTCGTCTTGCAACGGCATTCAATCTGTTTTGATGAACGTTGCTCAGATCCATACCTTTCGGAAAGTACTGTCGCAGCAAGCCGTTCGTGTTTTCGTTCGAGCCACGTTGCCACGGTTGCTGAGGGTCACAGAAGTACACATCGATGTCGGTCCCCAGGCTAAAGCGCTCATGATCCGCCATCTCTTTACCACGGTCCCAGGTCAGCGACTTGTAGAGTTCCCGCGGTAACTTGTGTGCATGCTTGATCAACGCGTTGATGACGGTCTTGGTATCTATGCTCTTCACCCTCACCAGCATCACGTAACGTGTGTGTCGTTCCACCAAGGTGGCGATCTGGCTGTTGTTGCTGCCGAACAGCAAGTCACCTTCCCAGTGGCCCGGCACTGCCCTGTCCTCAGCCTCAGCGGGCCGCTCCCGGATCGAGACCGCGTTGGTGATCCTGCCGTGATCACTCGTCTCTTGTGTGTGGTGGCGTGAGTGGCGCATGGCACGTGTCTTCCTAAGGTGCTGTATCAGCTCCTTTTTCAAAGCACCTCGAGCCTGGAAAAGAGGCTCTTGTAGATCGTCTCGTGCGACACCTGGAAGTTCTCGTCGTCCGGGTAGTTACGCTTTAGCCAACCCGCAATCTGTCGCGGAGCCCACTCCAGCTGTAACTTCTGGGCCACGATCCGTGCTAACGCACGGTTCTGTACCAGTTTACAGGTCTTCGGTCGGTGCGCTCGATCCCACGCGGCTTGATCGGCACGGTTGGCTCGATACCGGCGACGATCCCTCGAGAGATCTCTTCTCGTTCCGCCAACGACAGAGCACGACATGTGGCTTCGTGCCAGAGCGACAGAAATCTTCTTTCAGACGATGAGCACAGAGGACGTTCTCGATGGTGCTGAATTTGACAGCCATGCTCGGGAACCCGCTAGAGACGAGTAGTCCTTGGAACGAGCAAGCAATATGCGCAATCAGGCCTGGATGGATTCCTGTGCGAGCATCGCCTCGAGTTTGTCGAGGTCGGGGATCAGCGGAAACTCGTTGATCATCTTTACCCGGCACAGTACAGGTGCTTCCTCGGGCCACCCTTCTGTTGTATGCAGGTCGAGCACATCGCGGTTGACGCGAACCAGTTGCGGGAAACCCTGCGTCAGTACACCAAAATAACCGGTCTGGAGCTGCCCTGTACTGGCATAGAAGACGACAATTCGTGTGCGCCCCGTTGGCGCGGGCACTTCTTTACCCAACGTACCCTCAAATGACATCACCGGCAATTGCCGTCCATTCCAGTTCACGGTTCCGAGCATCCAGGGATGAGCGCCGGCCTCGTGATCAGGTTTTGAAAACCGGACGACTTCAACGACACAGGCGCGCGGAACGATCAGGCGATCTTCGGCCAGCGGTATGAGCAAGCTATACAGTTCGTCGTTTTCTGTACTCACGTCAACGTGATTCCTCTATCCTCGAGCAGGCGACCAATCGCTTCAAGCAACTCGGCGTCCTGGTACGGTTTGCCCAGGTAGTCATTGACACCAAGCTCGATCGCGCGGGCGCGATGCTTGTCGCCAACTCGCGATGTCACCATGATGATTGGCACGTCTGCGACGCGTGGGTCGTTGCGTACATGAGATGCAAATTCGTAACCGTCCATGCGCGGCATTTCGATATCGAGCAGGATGATGTCGGGCTTGCTCTCGGAAATGACGCTGATCGCATCGAGTCCGTCTTTCGCCAGGGCGACGCGCATACCATTACGCTGCAGGAAGCGCTCGGTCACGCGCCGCACTGTAATCGAGTCATCGACAACGAGTGCCAGCGGGCGATCATCCGCAGGCGTCGGTGCAGCTTTCTTGAGCTCGACAACCGGTGCGCCCGTACGAACCAGGGCCGCGATGTCGAGAATCAGGACGATGCGGCCATCGCCGAGAATCGTCGCGCCAGAAATGCCACGGATACTCGCAAGCTGTGGCCCGATCGTCTTGACGACAATTTCGCGACTCGCGATCATTTCATCGGTCAGCAGCGCGGCCGAAAACTCGCCGGCACGAACCAGTATCACCGGAATAAACGGTTCGTCCTTCGGCAAATTCGCGGCCTGCCCACCGAGATACATGCCAAGGTGACGGAACTTGTAGGTTTCCTCACCGTATTGATAACTCGGCTCGCTCTGGCTCAGGAGGTTTTCCAGTTCGCCGCGTGGGATTCTCGCCACGCCCTCAACCGCCGGCAATGGCAGCGCGTACACCTCGTCGCCCGTGCGAACGACCAGGGCCTGTGTGATGGCAAGCGTAAACGGCAGCCGTACCGTGAAGTTTGTACCCTGACCCGTAACTGATGAGATACGCAGTGAGCCACCGAGCTTTTTGACTTCGTTGGCGACGACATCCATGCCGACGCCGCGCCCGGCAGACTGCGTAACCTTGCCAGCCGTGGTAAAGCCCGGCGTCAGGATCAGTTCCATGATCTCTTCATCGGTTACTTTCGAGTCCGGCTTGAGCATATCGAGCTCATATGCCTTGCGCCGAATGGCATCGACATCGAGCCCCCTGCCGTCGTCGGCAACATCGATAACCATCTCGGAGCCCTCGCGGTGCAGGCGAATGGTGATGCGACCGGTGGCCGGCTTGTCAGATTTCTGCCGCTCCTCCGAAGACTCGATGCCATGTACAACGGCATTGCGCAGCATGTGCTCGAACGGTGGCAACATCTTTTCGAGGACCTGGCGATCGAGTTCACCCGACGCCCCTTCGACGGCCAGCTCGGCTCGCTTGTCAGCCTCTTTGGCAATCTGTCGGACGAGTCGTGTCAGTCGCGGTACGTGACGTTCGAACGGCACCATGCGCGTACGCATCAGGCCGTCCTGCAATTCGGCCGTCACTCGAGATTGCTGCACGAGCAGACCTTCCGCCTCGGTCGTCAATGACTGCAACAGGTCCTTGAGGCTGCCGAGATCACTGGCAGACTCGGCAAGTGCACGCGATAACTGTTGAATGTTCGAATAGCGATCAAGCTCAAGTGGATCAAAGTCGCGGGCAACCAGTGTGTCCTGGTGGCCATGCATGATTTGCGCTTCGGTTTCGATCTCGAGTTTACGAAGCTGCCCACGCAAGCGACTGATGGTTTGCTCCAACTCCTCTACATGGAATTCGAACGAGCTAACCTGCTGCGTCAGACGCGAATGATAGATACTGATCTCGCCGGCGGCGTTCAGGAGATCTTCAAGCAGATCCGCGTCGATCCGCGCAAACTCCTGACGCGGCTCGGCACGACCTGCTGCCTCTGCAACAGGTTTTGGCTCCTCGGCCTCATCCCGCGGCTGCGCCTTGACCATTTTCCTCGCCGGGGCCGCGGACTCTGGCCGCGGTTTTGGTTCTGGTTCTGGCTCGGGTTCGAGCTCTGTCGATGGCACGGGTGAATCGACGGTCGGTGCCTTGGCGATCTCCGCGAGTTCATCGGCCAGCGGCGTATCGACGATAACCATGCTGACCGTATCGTCGGGCTCGATCGTGAATTCGGCGGGCTCTGCGGCTTCCACATCCACGTCTGGTGGTGTCGCCTCGACTTCGGAGTCGTCGGCGACCTCAAAGCCCGCATTCGCTTGCTGAATGCGTTTTTCGAGATCGCCTGCCGATGCTACGGCCTTGCCGGCCATGACGGCATCGCGCATGCGATGCAGCTCGTCGACGCTTTGCTGCAACAGCTCGTCAACAGCCGGAGTTGCATTGACGCGACCACTATCGAGCGAAATTAACAGCGTCTCGAGTTCGTGGCTCAGGTTGCCCATTGCAGTAATACCGGCCATCCGTGCACCACCTTTGAGCGTATGAAGGTGACGCTTGAGTTCTTCCATGGATTGCGAAGATTTCTTGTTACCCGTCCACTGGAGCAACGCCTTGTCTGCAGATTCCAGCAGCTCGGCCGACTCCTCTGTGAAAATAGCCGCGATTTCTGCGTCGTATCCCGGCTCGTCGGAGACAGCTTCAACCTCAGGCTGAGCGATTTTTTCAACGTCAGGAGCAGGTGCGGGTGCAATATCGACAACATCGTCTGTGGCGTAGGTGTCTTCGGGCTGAACCGCATTCGACAGCTTGGTGATGTGCTCGATCAGTGCCGTGTAATCGGCGCGTGAGCGCTCAGGCTTGTTAATGTCACCGACGATGGTGCCAATCGCCCGTGCCGCCGCACGCAGGGCATCGAGCCCGGACTTCTGGAAACCGATTTTGTAGTCATAGACGCGCCGCACGAAACGGTTCAGAGATGCCGCAACTGCGACACCTCGCTCGACATTGGCCATGTTCGCGCTGCCATGCAGCGTATGGCATGCGCGGTACAACTTGTCGGTTACATCAAATGGCGGCTGGTGTCCTTCGCATGCGGCAAGGTAGTCGACGACGACTTTGAGGTGTCCTGCGGTCTCCTTCGAGAAAATGTCGAGCAGGACCGGGTCCATCTCCAGTCCTGGCTCTTCTTCAATCGCTTCCTGCTCGGGTCGCGAAATTGTCAGTACGGCCGCGTTCGGATCGCCTTCAGCGAAAGCGGTCGCGCGAGCCATGAGCAAACTCAGGTCGGAACTCGGTTCAGCCCCAACCTCAAGCTGCTCGATCAGTTCCGGCACCGCCGCAGCCGCTTCAATAATGAAATCCACCATTGGCGGGGTGCGCACAAGCGTTCCATTGATCAGACGATTGAGCAGATTCTCGACAGTCCAGCAGTATTCGCCGATGCGCTCTGCGCCCACCATGCGGCCGCTGCCCTTGAGCGTATGGAATGAGCGCCTGACGGTGATCAGCAACTCCATGTTATCGGGCTCGTCCCGCCAGGCCGGCAACTTTCGCTTGATTGACGCAGCCTCTTCCCTGGCTTCCTCGATAAACAATTCGAGCAGCTCCGGATCGAGGTGTTCGGCGTCGGGCGCCACGACCGGCAGCGGCATGACGTCCGTTGCCTGCATCCGGGCTTGTTCGGCGACCGCCATTGCCTCGGCCTGCCTCGCGACCTCAGTCACATCGAGCTTTTGCGTTTGTGCGATGCGGGGCGTCCCTGCGGCTTCCTGCGACAGCCGGTGTTCGACGTCGCGCAAGACAGCAAGACACGCCTCGGCGTTGTCGAGCATGTACCACGGCTCGCTGCGTCCCGCTTTCACCGTCTCCATGTAGTACTCGATGCTGACAATTGCATCGGCCATGCGATCGGTCTCTTTCTGCGACAGACGCGCCGCACCATCGCCTGCAAGCGTCAGCGTAATCAGTCGCCCGACGCGATCAACGATCTCCATCGCACGGGTCTTGTTGAGCATCAACAACCCGGCCTTGATACCTCGTATCAGCGACGGGACGCTGTCGACACCCTGCGACGGCACCTGCGACGCCAGGCTCTGGCCGACCGTCTCCTTTATTCTCGCGAGGTTGATAATGCATTCGCGCATGACCGATTCCGCGACTTGCTGGTAATCGGCCGCTTCCTGCGGCGGCAGGTCCTCGGCGTCACCCTCTCCGCCAGGGTCCCTTGGTACGATCAGGCGAATGAGTTGCTGGTCCAGGCGGTCCTCAACGCGCAACAGCGTCGATGCGATGTCCAGGATGATCTGGTCTGACGCGCCGCCACCGCGTTCGACGACCGTTTTGAGTCGATCAATCTCGCCGTCGATATCACCACGCAACTCGCCGAGCCCGAGCACGCCGAGCGTGTCGCTGATTTTCTTCAGCAACTCGAGTTGCGGGACGAGCTCCGCGGGCTTGTTCATACCCGTTCGAACGAATATATCGAGTACGTCTTTGACGCGAGCCAGGTCTTCCTTGATGGCCGCCGCAACCGTTTCCATGAGCTTGACACTGGGCGCGGATAACGCCTCGCGCGCATGCTCGACCTGTTCATCACCCGGCAACAGTTCCGACAGATTGAATGCGGCTCGAATTTCGCCGATACGCTCACCGGCGGTGCTGGAACGGGCGACGTAGTAAAGAAGGTTGTTCAGAAGATCATCGATCGGATGCTTATCGAATGCCTCGATACCCTCGTCGATAATTCGTCTGATCTGCCGGTCCGTCTGACCAAGAAGCCGCTTCAGCGCGACCGAGGTTTCAAGGCCACCATCCTGCAAAGACTCGAGCACACCGCCAACGACCCAGTACAGCTGGTACATGTCATCGCGGGTCGCCGCCTTCTCGAGTGCTCTCGATACGAACGACAGGGTCTCAAGGTCGCGTCTGTTGTCCCCACCCTTGATCCAGCCAAGCAGCGCAAGCTGGAATTTCGGCCGCAAGCGTGTCGCGACCGCAACCGGATCCTCACCCGTGCCCGCACGCTTTTCAGCTGCCTTCGTCGCGCGACTGGGCGAGAGATTTAGCAGCAGCAGCGTACCTTCCGAAAGGAGCGGTTCGCCACGCGCTGCGCGCAGATCGTTGAGCATCGGCAATAGAACAAGTGCGATATCGCGCCCACCGCCGAGCAGGCGTTCAATGTATATCGGCAATTGCACCATTGCGCGGGTTAGCGCATCGAGACCATCCTCACGACCCTTGCCGGCGCGCAGGCCTGCCAGGTACTTGCAGCCGAGTTCCATTTCCTCGGTAAGCAGCGCGGCACCGTAGGTTTCCGTAATGTGCAATGCGCCGCGAGCCTGGTGCAGGAGTTCGCTGGCGCGAACCAGCGCCGCCGATCCACCACGACCGTCGACACAGTCTTCCAGCGCGAGATGCGCATTGCGAATCGTCTCCATGAGCTCATTTGCGACGATCGCAAGTGAACTGACGGTGCTACCACCGCCTGGGTCCTCGACGCGTTGCTCGTGTATGCCGGTATTGCCAGTCATTTAACGGTCCGTTGCGCCCTAGCCCGCTTTGACTTGCCCGCCGGTTTTGGCGGCCATCGCGTTTGATGAAGAGGTCGACAGCGTTCTCGCCAGCAGCACGTCGTTGGGTAGCGTGAAGCCTGCGACGGTCTTTCGCAGCTGCGACGCAAGCTCCGACAACTTGGCAATAGCGGCTGCCGTCGCCGTCGTCGCCTTGCCGGTCTGCTCGCTGATTTCACGCAATCGTGTGGTACGCCGAGTAACGTCCGCGGCCGATCCGGCCTGTTGCCGTGCTGAGCTGGAGATATTCTGTACGAGGCTTGCGATCTGGTTGGATACCTGCTCGATTTCATCCAGGGCAGCACCTGCGTTCTCGGCCAGCAATGCGCCACCGACAACGTCCGTTGTACTGCGTTCCATCGAAACCACAGCCTCATTGGTATCGGCCTGAATGGTGCGCACAAGTACTTCGATCTGCTTCGTCGCATTCGTCGAGCGTTCGGCGAGTCTTTGCACTTCGTCAGCGACAACCGCGAATCCGCGACCCGCTTCTCCGGCCATCGATGCCTGGATCGATGCATTGAGCGCGAGAATGTTTGTCTGTTCCGCAATGTCATTGATCAGCTCGACGATATTGCCAATCTCCTGCGAACTTTCGCCGAGACGCTTGATGCGTTTCGACGTGTCCTGAATCGTCTCGCGAATGGTGTTCATGCCGTCGATCGTGCGACGCACAGCCTCACCGCCCTTGTGCGCGACTTCGACCGAATGGCGTGCAACATCAGATGACCGTTCGGCATTACCTGATACTTCCTCGATCGATGCCGCCATCGACACGATCGATTCTGTTGCCGCATTGATTTCACGACCCTGGTTGTCTGATGCCTTGGCCAGGTGAGCCGCGGTACTCTCGGTTTGTTTTGCCGCCGAGTCCACCATGATCGCGGTTTCGTTGACCGTTGCTACAAGCTTGCGCAGCTCTTCGATCGCAAAGTTAAAAGAGTCAGCAATCGTTCCCGTTATGTCCTCGGTGACTGTTGCCTCGACTGTCAAGTCACCGTCGGCGAGGCTGCCCATTTCATCGAGCAGGCGCAGGATCGCCTGCTGATTGCGTTCATTCTGTTCCGCCTGAACTTTCGCTGTGGTCTCAAATTGTGCCGACTTGGAATTCAGGCTCAGCAAACCGAGGAGCAGCAGGATGGCGATCCCGATCAGGCCGAGGGGTATCCAGGGAGTCTGCAGAAAACCTGGCAGTGGGCTCCCGGACCCGGAGGATGCGAGCCTGGTGGACACTGCCGCCAGCCGGGTCTCTGCGTTTGCGAGGCCCTCGATGGCGGCTATGCCAGCATTGATTCTTTCCAGCGCCCCGTCAATATCGGCCAGGTGACTCTGCAATGGCACAACGACAGCCTCCTGCCCTTCGGCATTCAACGGTCGAACGTCGAGCTCTGTTTCACCGCCGGCCAGCGCGGTCTCGACTGCTCGAAGATACGCTGCATCTTCGGTCATTTTTTGCGCGGCTGCGGACGCTTCCGGATTTCGCAGCAAGGTCGTCGCATACGTACGAATTTGAGCAGCGCGATACTGAAACTGGAGCACGATGTCCGTCGAGCCTGACCGGCTCAGCATTTCCTCGGTCAATCCGAGGACTGCCTCGATCCGGGCATTCACAGTGCCGACGGAATCCGCGAGGGCATCGACCTTGCGGCGACTGTCTTGCACTTCGGCTGCATGCGACTCGAGCTGGCTCCAGTCGGCTGCTGATCCGCGCGCCGCGCCGGCGGATTGCATGTACGCGAGCGCTGCGGCACCGAGCAACAGGATCACGGTTATTACCGCGACTAGTTTGAAGGTGGTTGATGTATCTGCTGTATTAGCCATAAGTTACTAACTCTGAGTTATTTCTATTCGGCCGCCGCCTGCAAAAACAGGTTGCTTTCGATGAAATCGAACAGGTTGATGACGGGCCACGTATCCTCGCCGCGCTGGTAAGCGCCGGTCAGGAACCGGTCGCAACGGACAATAGTCTCGGGCCAGGTGTCTGTGAATTCGTGGTCCATGAAACGGCGAAACCCGAGTACCTCGTCGACGACAAGTCCGGCAGGGATTTCCCGGTGATTGACTGAGATCACACGCGTATTGCGCCGCAATGTCGTGCGACCGCTGCCAAGCAGCAGCTTGACGTCCACTAGTGGCAACAAGTGGCCGCGCAGATTCGCGATACCAAGCATCCAGCGCCTGGCACCCGGTACCCGTGTCATGCCATCGGGCAACATGAGCACCTCACGAACGTGCTCACGACTGGCAACAAAATGTTCCTCGCCTATACGAAAGCCGACGCCAACCCATTCAGATGGCAGGGCGCCGCTGTGTTGGCCCGAGTGTGCCTGGCGACTGCGGCGCTCGATCTCCTGCAGCAGATCGAACGGCTGGTCAACGAGCTTCGCAAGGTCAACCGACTCATTCATTCAGGCAGCCATTACCGCATTGATCTTGGCCACGAGCTGTTTCGCGTCGACCGGTTTGACGAGATACTCGACCGCGCCCTGGCGCATGCCCCATATCTTGTCCGTCTCCTGGTCCTTGGTCGTAATCATAATGACCGGAATGCCCGCCGTGTCCGAATCCTGCGTCAGCTTGCGAGTCGCCTGAAAGCCGTTCATACCCGGCATGACAACATCCATCAGGATGCAGTCAGGTTGAGATGACTTCGCCTTGCGCAAACCCTCCTCGCCGCTGTCAGCCACGAGTGTCTCGAAGCCGCTCTTCTCCAGCATCTTCTGAAATAAATGCAGTTCGGTCGGCGAATCATCGATGATGAGAATTACTGCCATCAACGCTTCCTTTGTAACGTGCTCGATAAGTGGTGACTAGTTGACCTGGTTCGAAATCGCACCAAGCAATTCGTCTTTGGTAAATGGTTTGGTCAGGTACTGTTCCGACCCGACTATGCGCCCGCGCGCACGGTCAAAAAGGCCGTCCTTCGACGACAGCATGATGACCGGAGTCTCCCTGAACATCTTGTTGTGCTTGATCAGGGAACAGGTCTCGTAACCGTCGAGACGCGGCATCATGATGTCGACAAAGATCAGGTCGGGCTGGTGGTCGGCAATTTTTGACAATGCGTCAAAGCCGTCGATAGCTGTGAATACCTGACATCCTTCCTTCGTCAGCAGGGTCTCTGCCGTCCGACGGATGGTTTTGCTGTCATCCACAACGAGAATCTTGAGGCCATTGAGACTTCGAGATGCGTTATTTGACACCGGATTTCCTCGCGCTTTTCTGGAATCCCCAAGGATTCCCTCTGGGTTGTCTTTTTTACTGCGCCATGGCGGTGTGCAGCCATATGAAGTTCAGTAAAACCGACTTGTACCATATTGACATAAGTCCTGCTACGAAGCCCGTGGCGAAGCGCAAAATCTTAAGAAATTTCAACGCTTACCCTTTGATTCCAAGGTATAGTTGCTCGCTCGATTCTGTCAGGGGCCTGGAACTCGGCAATGGTCAGCAGCACGCTCAAGATCGGCATCATCATGGACCCGATTGAGTCCATTACGCCGTACAAGGACAGTTCCCTTGCAATGTTGCTTGAAGCGCAGCGGCGGAACGCGGAAATCCACTATTTTCAGCAACACGATCTCAAGCTGGTGAGCGGTTGTGCCTACGGCCTGTCGCACCGGCTCCGCGTAGAAGACAATAACTCTGCCTGGTTCGAGCTGGGTGCACAGGAAGAGGTCGAACTCGGAGCGCTGGATGTCATCCTGATGCGCAAAGACCCGCCATTTAATATGGAGTACATCTATACGACGTACATTCTCGACCGCGCGCAAGTGGCTGGCGCCCGGATCGTCAATCACCCGCAAGCGTTGCGCGACATGAACGAGAAGGCGTACACGGCCTGGTTCCCAGATTGCACGCCCGGGACGTTGATCACGCGCTCGATGCCGGAGATGAAAGCGTTTCTCGCCGAACACGGACGCATCGTCGCAAAGCCGCTCGACGGCATGGGTGGCAAGTCCATATTCGTCGTCAGCACCGGCGACAAGAACGCCAACGTCATTTTCGAGACGCTGACGGACTACGGGCAGCAGTTCGCGATGGCGCAGGTGTTCATTCCCGAGATCAACGCCGGCGACAAACGCATTCTCCTTGTGAATGGCGAGGCCGTGCCCTATGCGCTGGCCCGGGTGCCGTCGGACGATGACCATCGCGGCAACCTGGTTATGGGCGCCACCGGTATCGGCCAGGAATTGTCCGATGCCGATCGCTCGATTTGCGAAAAGGTCGGGCCCATATTGCGCGACGCCGGAGTCCTGTTCGCTGGAATTGACGTCATTGGCGACTATCTGACCGAGGTCAACGTCACGAGTCCAACCGGCATTCGTGAACTCGACCAGCAGTTCGATCTGAACATTGCCGGGCTGTTGTTCGACGCGATTCAAAGCGTGACTTAAGCGCTTGTTTTAATAATAGAAATAACGGATGATTTTGCGCAGTTATGGCCACCATCGCCATTAGATACGATGCGGACGACATCCAGCTCGTGCCGCCACAAGCACCGGACCGGCTTCCGGCGATGCTGTTCCTCGCCGCCCTGATCCACGGCATCCTGATCATAGGCGTGACGTTTAATCCATACCTGCTTGATGATTTCTCGAACGCGATTTCTCTCGAAGTGACGATCGTCGCCGATCCCGATCAGGCTATCGACCGCCCGGATGAGGCTGAGTACCTCGCTCAGGCTTCACAGCAGGGTGGAGGCAATACGGTCGAGGAGGTTCGCCCAACCGCGCCGCTGCAGAGTGCGTCGCCGATTGACAATCTCGGCGAGGAGAATGCCGAGGCACTGCTTGAAGCGATTTCGCACGACAAATCGGCCGACCAGCTTGTCACTACGCAAAGCGAACAGGAACTGCGGGTTGCCGATGACCTGCGCGATCAACCGCAACCCGAAGATGCGACCGCGATTGCGCTGGAGCGCGGCCGTGATCAGACCCTGCCGTTGCCGCAGGACGATGAATCAACCCTCCTGATTCACGACGATGACCCACGCCAACTGATCATCAGCGCCGATACGCGTGAGTCGACGATCGCGGCGTACCTCGATAACTGGAAGCGACGCATCGAGGCCGTTGGCGACGAATATTTTCCTGAACTCGGCGATCTTGACGGACTGACCGGCAGTCCAACCCTTGAAGTCAGCATTGAGGCCTCAGGTCAGCTTGCCGAGGTGATCATCCGTCAATCGAGTGGCTCGACAGTTCTCGACAAGGCCGCACTCGACATTCTCCGGCGTGCCTCGCCGTTTGAGCCGTTTCCAGCCGAGATTCGCGCAGACTACGACCGCTTGCGGTTTGCCTACAAATGGCTGTTCTCAGAAGAACTCGAGGCGGCGACGAAGAGCGCAAATTAGTTCATACTGTTCTCATGGGACACGATGGTTCTCTGACAAATCAGTTACTTATCGCCATGCCAGGAATGGCCGATCCTAATTTCAGCACGACCGTCACGCTGATTTGCGAACATAATGACGAGGGCGTGCTGGGAATCGTCATCAATCGACCTCTTGGACTAACGTTGTCGGGTCTGTTCGATGAACTCGATGTCAATGACCCTGACCCGCAGGCGGCCGAACATCCTGTTCTGATGGGTGGACCCGTTGGTCCCGAGCGCGGCTTCGTCCTGCATAGCCCCGACAGTTCCTATGAAAACACTCTTGAGGTCTCGGACCAGATACACCTGACCCTGTCACGCGATGTCATCGATGCGATAGCAAGGGGCGATGGACCCAAGCAGTCACTTGTCGCACTTGGTTATGCTGGCTGGGAGCCGGGCCAGATTGAAATCGAGATGCTCGCCAACTCGTGGCTCAACGTACCGGCGTCGCCCGCTATCGTCTTCGATATGGCTTTCAATGAGAGGTGGATGGCCGCCGCCAAAACGCTGGGCATCGATATCAACCAGATCTCACCTGATGCCGGACATGCCTGATAGCGGTCACGGCTCGCCCGAGACGGTACTCGCGTTTGATTTCGGCCTGCGGCGCATTGGCGTGGCCGTCGGCCAGTCCGTTACCGCGTCAGCAAGCCCGCTTGGGGTGATTGCGAATACTGAGCAGGGGCCTGACTTCGACGCTATCTCGACGATCATTCGTGAATGGCGTCCCTCGCGACTTATCGTTGGCCTGCCCATGCACGCGGATGGCTCGCCCGGTGATATGCAGACCCATGTCGAAGAATTCATTCGCGAACTCGGGCGTTACCAGATCAGAATCGACACGGTCGACGAACGGTACACATCCCTGGAGGCAGAGACGGTTTTGAAGAATGCCAGGGCCTCTGGAAGCCGCGGGCGAATCTCGAAGGAGATGATCGACAGCGCGGCGGCCGTTTTCATTGCCGAACGATTTCTCACCGGCCTGGCGAACGTGTAGGATTGCCTCGCCATGCAAGTAATCGAAGCATTTCCCCCGACCGAAAACGTGGCCAATCTGCAGCTCAATGCGGATGGCGACCTGCGCCATTTGCTGACCTTGCAGGGCCTCGACAAATCCATGCTCATCGATCTGCTCGACGATGCCCAGCGCTTCGTGACCGAGCCCGGCAAGCCCACGGCGCGCAGCAAGTCGCTCGACGGGCGCACCATTGCCAACCTGTTTTTCGAACCGAGTACCCGTACACGGGCATCGTTCGACCTGGCTGGCAAACGGCTCGGCGCCGATGTCCTGAATCTCGACGTCAACCAGTCATCGCGCAAGAAAGGTGAGAGCATTCTCGACACTGTCTATACGCTGCAGGCGATGCATGTCGATGTAATGGTCGTGCGCGACGCAAGCGCGGGGGTGCCGTCGTACATCGCACGTCACGTCAATGATCACGTCAGCATACTGAATGCGGGCGAAGCCGAAGCGTCACACCCCACGCAGGGCCTGCTGGATCTGCTGACGATCCGCCAGCGCAAGGCGCGGTTCGAAGACCTGACCGTCGCGATCGTCGGTGACATCATGCATTCGCGCGTCGCCAGATCGGCGGCGCAGGGTCTGGCGATACTTGGCGTCGGCGAGCTGCGCCTTATTTCACCGCCGGCGCTCGCGCCCGATCCCGATGAGATGCCATACGCACGACTGCTCGACAATCTCAACGAAGGTCTGCGCGGCGCCGATGTTGTCATGGCATTGCGTATCCAGCGCGAACGTATCGGCAGCCTGGACGGAATACCCGGCATCGATGAGTACTACGCGAATTACGGCATCAGCGCCGAGCGCATGAAGAACGCCGCGCCGGACGCGATTATCATGCACCCCGGACCAATGAACCGTGGCATAGAAATCGAATCGGCACTCGCTGACAGCCCGGCATCCGTTATCACGAGGCAGGTTGCGAATGGCGTTGCTGTGCGCATGGCCGTGCTCGAACGCGTCTGCAAGTCTATGGACAGGCGTTGAAGACTGCGGCGCAGAAAAAAGCACAGAGTAACCGCGGGACCCTGTTCGTCGAAGACGGCGAATTGATCTCGACGCGGGCGTATCCCGGTGAGCAGTTCATCATGCGCATTCGGGCGCCAAAGTGCGCCGCAGCAGCAACCCCAGGCAGTTTCGTCCACGTCACTTGCGACGCGACTCTGCCAATGCGACGTCCACTGTCCATCATGCGAGCAGCCGAGGACTGGATAGAGATTCTTTACAAGATCGTCGGCGAGGGTCTGCATCTTCTCGCCAGCAAGAAACCCGGCGATATAATCAACGTGTTGGGGCCTGTCGGGCAACCTTTCAAGCCTTCATCCGAGCGGCCGAATTGCCTGTTGCTTGGTGGGGGCGTCGGGATTCCGCCCATGGTGTTTCTTGCTGACACTTTGCGCAACACCGCTGCGAGGCCACTGGCTATTCTTGGCTCGGAGCTGCCTTTTCCATTTAGCCTGGAAGAATCGCGCATGGAATTGAGTTGGCTGAACAACGATGTGGTCAGTACGATGCCATTGCTTGAGGGCTGGGGCGTACCCGCACGACTGACAAGCCTGTCAGGCTTCGACGGTTGCTATCGCGGTTACGTGACTGATCTTGCAGACAAGTGGCTGCAGAGCCTGGATGCAGATGAGCTGGGGAAAGTGGAGATTTTTGCGTGCGGACCGACACCCATGCTCAAAGCGGTCGCCGCATTGGCCGTACAGTGCGACGTGCCGTGCCAGGTTTCGCTGGAGGAGTTCATGGCCTGCGCAGTTGGTGGTTGTGCCGGTTGCACCGTAGAGATTGCGACGCCAGACGGCCCGGCGATGAAACGCGTTTGCGTGGACGGCCCAGTGTTTAACGCAGCTACCGTCGTTTGGAGCTAGCCGCCGAAGTTAATCTTCGCTTCGAGATTCGCACGTGAGTCGGCATGCGACATTGCTTCTTCGAGCGTGATCGTGCCCGCCTTGTAGAGATCCAGCAGCGCGTCGTCGAATGTTTTCATACCCTGCTCGCCACTGTCCTTGTGCGCATCCTTTACCGCCGAGATATCACCTTTGAGCATAAGGTCCTTGATGTGCGGTGTATTCAGCATGAGCTCGACCGCGGCGACCAGCTTGCCGCTGCGGGAACGCACGAGTCGCTGCGACAGGATAGCGCGCAAATAGTGCGCGAGATCCATGAACACCTGCCCATGCTGGGGCTGCGGGAACAGGTTGATGATGCGATCGAGTGTTTCCGACGCATTGTTCGAGTGCAAGGTGCCCACGACCAGGTGACCTGTACCAGCCATGTCCAGCGCCGCCTGCATGGATTCCGTGTCGCGAATCTCGCCGATCTGAATTACATCGGGCGCGGCGCGCATCGCGCTCTTCAGCGCACGACCGTATGACTTGGTATCCAGCCCGACCTCACGCTGGTTGACGATCGACTTCTTGTTGGGGTGCAGGAACTCAATCGGATCTTCAATTGTAATTATGTGCGAAGACGTCTTCTCATTGCGGTGATTCACCATCGCCGCCAGCGTCGTTGATTTGCCGCAACCAGTCGCGCCCACCATCAGGATGAGGCCACGACGTAACATGATCAGATCCTTGAGCTGCTCCGGCATATCGAGTTCGTCGAGAGTCGGCAATTCCGACGTGATATATCGCAGCACCATCGCAACGTTACTGCGTTGATGGAAAACGTTTACGCGAAACCGGCCAAGTCCGGGCTCGGATATCGCGAAATCCACCTCGAGCTCGCGCGAAAAAGTCTCGAGCTGACCCTCTGTCATGAGCTCGATGGCCGCCTGCTTAACCATTTTGGGCGTCATCTCGAGCTTGTTGACCGGCATGATTTTGCCGTCGATCTTGATTTTCGCAGGGGAAAACGGAGCGAAGAAAAGATCCGACGCCTTTTTTTCTACCATCAACTTGAATAGGGGTTTGACGTTCATTCAGGTACTCGTCCGTGAGGCTCAGAAGGTCCGAGCGGAATCTTCTTCCACGATATTGAGACTCTCCGACTGCTGATC
>Ga0316201_10000656_pt1 | contig 20703 bp, 20 predicted proteins | sample CS6wburrow_MG_FD_204516 | JGI IMG/M metagenome (GOLD analysis project Ga0316201, IMG submission 204516) | Coastal sediment microbial communities from Delaware Bay, Delaware, United States - CS-6 worm burrow | ecosystem: Environmental > Aquatic > Marine > Coastal > Sediment | place: USA... | reverse complement strand
GACACACATTCATGCACTTATCTGGGTGGAGCGCAAGAGCCAGAAGAACATTGTCATTGGCAAGCAGGGGCGTGTGCTCAAGGAAGTCGGTACCGAGGCGCGCAAGGATATCGAGGCGCTGATCGACGCCAGGGTCAACCTGAAGCTCTGGGTCAAGCTCAAGGAGGGCTGGGCGGATGACGAGCGGGCGCTGCGCAGTCTGGGATATACTCACGACGAATAAAACGCCGGTTATTGCCCGACATGACGCACACGACCCGAGTTTCGCTGGAGCCTGCCTGGATCCTGCATCAACATCCCTACCGTGACTCCAGCCTGCTGCTGGAGGTATTCAGTCAGGAGTACGGCCGTGTCGGCCTGATTGCGCGCGGCGCGCGCGCGGCGCGCTCCCGCTGGCAGAGCCAGTTGCAGATACTGCGACCGCTGGCGCTGTCATGGAACCTGCGTGGCGAGCTCGGCACACTGACGGGCGCCGAGCCACGTGGCCGGGTTGTCATGTTCCCGGGACGGCAGGTGCTGTGTGCCTGCTACCTGAATGAATTATTGCTCCGGCTGATTACCCGGCTGGACCCGCACCCCGAGCTGTTTTCTGCCTACGAGCAGGCAATAGATGCGCTCGCTGACAACGAGGAGCAGGCGTTGCGGCTGTTTGAAAAACGCCTGCTGCAGGCGCTGGGTTACGGCCTGCTGCTTGACCATGAGTACGACAACGGCCAACCGGTGGAGGAGCAGGGCCTGTACGAGTACCACCTGGAACGCGGGCCGGTACGTCGCGAACAGGCAAACCCGGACGGGCTGTTCCTGCAGGGGTCGAGCCTGCTCTCGCTGCACCGTGATGAACTGCAGGATGTGCGCAGCGGTCGCGAGGTCAAGCAACTGATGCGTGCCGCCCTGGGCCTGTATCTCGGTGCGCGGCCGTTGCGCACACGCGAGGTGCTTCGACAGTTGTCGAGCCTGTCGCGCAACGCACCCGCCGATATGGCAACACTTTCCCCGAATTCACCAGCCGGTTAATACTGATGACACAAGCAACGGACCTGTTACTGGGTGTAAATATCGATCATGTGGCAACACTGCGCCAGGCACGCGGGACCGACTACCCGGACCCCGTGCAGGCAGGACTCGAGTCTGAAAAGGCCGGTGCAGACAGTATTACCCTGCACCTGCGCGAGGATCGCCGCCACATCCAGGAGCGTGATGTGCTGTTGCTGAAGGACGTCATGCAGACCCGCATGAATCTTGAAATGGCGGTGACCGGGGAGATGCTGGCCTTCGCTGAACGGGTGCAGCCGCAGGATTGCTGCCTGGTGCCCGAGCGACGCGAGGAATTGACGACCGAGGGCGGTCTGGACGTGGCAGGCCAGTTGCCGCGCATGCGTGACGCCTGCGCGCGCCTGCAGTCTGCCGGTGTACGCGTATCACTGTTTATCGACGCCGAGCCTGGGCAGATCGATGCCGCAGCGGAGTCCGGTGCACCCTGCATCGAGATTCATACCGGTCACTTTGCCGATGCCGCCGATGCACAGCTGCAGGCGGAGGAATTCGCACGTATCGAGTCAGCCGTTCACCAGGGGGTGGCGGCGGGTCTGCAGGTCAATGCCGGGCACGGGCTGCATTACGAGAACGTGCAGCAGATCGCCGCCCTGCACGAGGTGCGCGAGCTGAATATCGGCCATGCCATCATTGCCAGGGCGGTATTCACCGGGCTGGCCGCCGCGGTCAGCGAGATGAAACGACTCATGAATGAGGCACGGGTCGACCGCTAGGAAAGACCGCCTGTTATGTCCCGGTGTGGCCTGCCGGTGACTGGCCGCGCACGCCGCTGTAGCGCAGGGTGCTGTCAAGCACGTTGATGGCGCGCTCATGGCAGACATCGATGCTGTGTTGTTCGCCGCTCTTGAGTGCCAGCTGTAACTCGCGCAATGCCTCTTCCAGTTCCGCTGCGTCACAATAGACCACGGCGCCCAGCAGCTGATGCGTGGCCTTGCGCAGTGACTCCATGTCGCCGATCAGGTGGGTATGAAGCAGGCGGCGGCGGTGCATCGGCAACTCCAGCAGCAATTCAGCATACAGGCTGTCGGAAAATGATTGCTTGCCGAGACGCTTGCGCACGTCCCCATCCCCGGGCAGTTCCGCGACGGCGGCTGCCGGCGGCGTCGCTCTGACAACCGGCGACAGAGCCGCGACAAGCCGCTGCAGCGTCTGTTGAAGGATTTGTCGGGTGCGGCTGGATTGCCTGTCATCCATGGGTTTGCTGTCCTGTTGCGGGCTGTTTCCGGGCAGGGCACATGCTAGTGCAATCACTGCCGGTTCGCCATGCGCCGGCTGTCAGCGATATCCACCAAAGGTTGTCTGAATTTTCCGGTTCTTGGGTATACTGTGGACCTCTCATTTCAACGGATTACCGGGTATGGACTTTCCCACACTGGAGTCAACGGTAGGCAATACACCGCTGGTTCGCCTGCAACGCATGGTCGGCAGCACGACCAATACGGTACTGGCCAAGCTGGAGGGAAATAACCCGGCCGGCTCGGTCAAGGACCGTCCGGCGCTGAGCATGATCAAGCATGCCGAGGCGCGTGGTGAAATAAAACCGGGCGATACGCTGATCGAGGCAACCAGTGGCAATACCGGTATTGCGCTTGCCATGGCCGCGGCGATGAAGGGCTATCATATGATCCTGATCATGCCGGAACACATGAGCGTGGAACGCCGTGCCGTCATGAAGACCTTTGGCGCGGACATCATCCTGGTCAGCAAGGAGGCAAGCATGGAGGGTGCGCGAGATCTTGCCAAGCAGATGGAGGAGGCCGGTGACGGCAAGGTGCTTGACCAGTTTTCCAACCCGGACAATCCCCTTGCCCATTATGAAGGTACCGGACCGGAGATCTGGCGCGACACCGGCGGCACGGTAACCCACTTTGTCAGCGCCATGGGCACCACCGGCACTATCATGGGGACCTCGCGCTATCTCAAGGAACAGGACCCGGCGGTTGAAATCGTCGGTGTCACACCGACGGAAGGCTCTGCCATTCCCGGTATTCGCCGCTGGCCGGAGGCCTACCTGCCGTCGATCTTCGATGCCACCAGCGTTGATCGCACCATCGAGGTTGGCCAGGACGCGGCCGAACAAACCACGCTCGAACTGGCAGCCCGCGAGGGTATCTTTGCAGGCATCTCTTCCGGCGGCGCGGTGGCTGCCGCCCTGATGCTCAATGAACAGGTCGAGAACGCGGTGATCGTTGCCATCATTTGTGACCGCGGTGATCGCTATCTCTCCACCGGGGTCTTTCCTGCCTGAATGAGCCTGTCCCGGCACCGGGTCAGTATAGCCCTGCTGTGTGCATGCAGTCTGCTTGCCCTTGTTGCCCTGCCGGGTGTGGCCGTCGATGGGGTGCGCCTCTCTGTAGGTTCTGTGGAGGGCGCCGGCTGGTCGGCACGAGCGGTAAACCTGCAGTTATCGCCGCTGGATAATCAGCATGCGGCCATTGCCCTGCAGGCGCAGTCGGCGCTGTTGCCGGCAGGGCTGGGCCAGATGTCGAACGTGGAACTCGGCTGCGCACGTGCACGCCTGACGAAGACCGTGGTCAGTTGTGCGCAGGGTACATTCAAGGCGCAATCCAGTGAGCTGGGTCGGCAGGACCTCGGCATCGCGTTTCGCTATCAGCTCGAGTCCGGGCATCTTGAGGCCGACCTGCAGGGGTTGAAACTACACGAGGGCGTGGTGAATGCCTCGGTTGCGCTGTCAGCGACGGGCTGGCAACTCGATGCCCATGCACAGCGGCTGTCACTGCCCCCGCTGACCCGGCAACTCGCAGCCGCCGGTATCCCGGTGCCCGTGGTCGAGGGCAAGGGTCGGGTCAGTCTCGAGGTGCAGGCACAGGGCAAGACGGCACAAGCTGCAGCGATCGACATCGAAATGCAGCTGCAGGCCGACGAATTCTCGGATGCTGACGGCGGTCTTGCGGCTGAAGGACTCGATGCCACGCTGCACGCCCGTCTCTCCTTCGCGGGTGAGGACGTGAGCGGTCAGCTGGCATTTGAAGGCCGCCGTGGCGCCCTCTATGTCGACCCGCTGTATATCGAGGTGCCGCAGACACCGCTGCAGGGCAGGGCAGATTTTAGCTGGCAGGCTGGCAGCGAGCGGCTCACCCTGCATACCTTCAGCTATGACCACCCGGACAGTGTACAGCTGACAGGGAAGGGCACGATTAGCCCGATGACGGATGCGCCGTTGCGTGATCTGCATGTCACGATAGAGCAGGCACAGTTCCCGTCACTGTTTGATACCTACCTGCAACCCTGGTTGTATGACACGGGGTTTGCTGAACTCGATACAGGCGGAACACTCGAGGGTGTCATCGAGTTCGAGCAGGGTGCGCTTACGGGACTGTCGCTCGATCCACAGGACCTGTCGATTGATGATCGGGAAGGGCGCTTTGCCCTGAACGCGATGAACGGCCAGCTGCGCTGGTCGACCGCACAGGCAATGCAGCGTTCCACGCTGTCCTGGGGGGATGGCAGTGTGTTCGATGTCGCCCTTGGCCCTGCCGACTTCAATATTCAGGCAGGTCGCGATTCCCTGCGCCTGCTTGAACCAGTCACGATACCGGTGCTGGACGGGGCGCTCGGTATCGACCAGTTCGAGTTGGAGTTTGCTGATGACCGGCCGCTGCGCTGGCAGGTCAACGGCCTGCTGGAACCGGTGTCGCTGTCAGACCTGAGCCTGGCCCTGGGCTGGCCGGAGCTGGCCGGCAAGCTGTCCGGGGTGATCCCGAATGTGCGTTATGACGGCGGCAACCTCAAGGTAGGTGGCATCCTGCTGATCCGCGTGTTTGAGGGGGAGATCACCCTGCGCAACCTGATGCTGGAGCAGCCCTTCGGGCTGGTGCCGCGCCTGCAGGTCGATGCGCGCGCCGACAACATCGATCTTGAAACCCTGACGCGTACCTTTTCCTTTGGTCGGATCGAGGGCCGGCTGAATGGCCGTATTGACGGGCTGGACATGCAGTCATGGCGGCCGGTTGCCTTTGATGCCGAGTTCGCCACGCCCGAGGAGGATCGCTCGCGACACCGCATCAGCCAGAAGGCCGTGGATAATATTTCCAGTATCGGCGGTGCCGGTGTCGGCGGCGCCCTGTCGCGGAGTTTTCTGCGCTTCTTTGAAGACTTTCCCTATGACCGGCTCGGGATTCGTTGCCGGCTTGAAAACGGTATTTGTGACATGGGCGGTGTCGCGCCGGCGCCGGATGGTTATTATCTGGTGAAGGGGCGCATGATCCCGCCGCGACTGGATGTTGTCGGTTATGCAGACCGCGTCAACTGGGACACCCTGCTAGCGCAGATCATGGCGGTGACCGTCTCGCAGGACGTGGTCGTGGAGTGAAAAGGCGCTGGCGTCCGTGTTACCCTGTCGCGCATTATCACCCCTGCAACTTAATCCCTGAACATAATTGAAACGAGAGGCCGAGTGATGAAACTGATACGAATTCCCGTGGCACTGGCGCTGGTCCTGTTTGTCGCTGCCTGTGTGACGATCAATGTCTATTTTCCCGCGGAGGCCGCAGAAAAAGCGGCCGACCGCATTATCCAGGACGTCTATGGCGATGTGCCCGATGTGCAAACCAACCCGGTCGAACCGCAGTCGCTCAGGCCAATGCAGCAAACCCCGCCCGTACCTATCGCGTTGTTGAACTGGCTGGTCACCCCGGCGCATGCCAAGGCCGATATCTCGGTGAATACGCCGGCCATCCAGCAGCTCAAGGCCAGCATGGAAAAGCGCCACAGGAAGCTGGCGCCTTACTATACATCCGGTGCCATCGGCATGACACAAAACGGCGAACTCGCGATGCGTGACCAGAAGCTGGTGCCCATGCAGGAGCGTAACTCGCTGAAGAGCCTGCTCTCGAAAGAAAACCAGGATCGCAGTGCCCTGTACAAGGAGATCGCCAAGGCGAACGGTCACCCGGAGTGGGAAGCCGAGATACGCAACACCTTTGCCAAGCGCTGGGTCGGCAACGCACCCTCAGGCTGGTGGTACCAGAACAAGCAGGGCGCCTGGAAACAAAAATAAGCGCGCATGAGTACCTTTGTGTTTGATATCGAGACGGTTCCCGATGTCGAGGCCGGGCGGCGTCTGTACGACATCGAGGACCTTGACGACAAGAATGTCGGCAAGGTGATGTTTCACAAGCGCGCCGCCGAAACCGGTGGCTCGGAGTTCCTGCGCCACCACCTGCAGCGCATCGTGGCGATCTCCGTCGTACTGCAGACGCCGGAGCGCCTCAAGGTATGGTCGTTGGGTGAAGCGGACTCGCCGGAGAAGGAGTTGCTGCAGCGCTTTTTCGACGGTATCGAGCGCTACACGCCGACGCTGGTATCGTGGAACGGCTCCGGGTTTGACCTGCCGGTGATCCATTATCGCAGCCTGTTGCACGGCGTTGCTGCCCCCCGCTACTGGGACAATGGTGCCGAGGACCGGGACTTCAAGTGGAACAACTACCTGAGTCGCTACCACGAGCGCCATACCGATGTCATGGATGTGCTGGCCGCGTACCAGCCACGCGCCGTGGCCCGCCTGGATGACATTGCCACCATGCTGGGTTTCCCGGGTAAGATGGGGATGGACGGCAGCAAGGTGTGGGATAATTTCCAGGCCGGCGATATCGAGGGTATACGCAACTATTGTGAAACGGATGTGCTGAATACCTACCTGGTTTACCTGCGTTTTGAAATGATCCGTGGTCGTCTCACAGACAAACAGTATTCACAGGCCTGTGAGCAGGTGCGCACAGAACTGAAAAAGGAAGACAAGGCACATTTCACGGAATTCCTGCAGCACTGGGACGCTGGTAACTAAGCAGCGCTCTGGCTGATTACGTCAAAAACAGTATCTTTGCGTACACTTGCAGGGCTGAATTCATTCACCCTGGAGCAGCAATCGGGATCACAGCTAGCGATGGAATTGCAAGGCCGAATGAATTCGGCCCTACAGGTTTGAACCCAGCAGCGTGACCTGGAAAAACAGAGTTCCACCTGAATCATGAGTAAACGTTCCCGCAGAAGACCGCTACCGGCACCGGTGGCTGGTGTCAGCATCGAGTCGCTGGCACACGATGGCCGTGGTGTCACGCACCTTGATGGCAAGGCGGTGTTTATCGACGGCGCCTTGCCTGGTGAAATCGTCAGCTTTGAATACACCACATCACGTCGCAAGTTTGATGAGGGCCGTGTCACTGCCGTGCAGACCGCCTCAGCGGACCGGGTTGAGCCGCGCTGTGCACATTTCGGGGTGTGTGGTGGCTGCAGCCTGCAGCACCTCGACCCCGCGGCACAGATACAGGCGAAACAGCAGACACTGCTCGACAATCTCAGGCACATCGGCAAGGTGGCGCCCGAGAGCGTGTTGCCGCCAATGACGGGGCCGGTATGGGGCTACCGGACGAAAGCACGGCTCGGCGTAAAAGATGTCGTCAAGAAGGGGCGGGTGCTGGTCGGTTTTCGCGAGAAGCGCAGTCCCTACGTGGCCGATCTGTCACGATGTGAAGTATTACACCCTGTCGTGGGTGACAGGCTGGGTGAGCTTTCCGCCCTGGTGGAACAGCTGGAGGCGCGTGCACGCATTCCGCAGATCGAGGTTGCAGTCGCGGATGATACGAGCGCACTGGTGTTCCGCCACCTTGATCCGTTGACGCCGCATGATCGCGATGTGCTAAGGCAATATGCAATAGATCAGGATGTGCATGTGTATCTGCAGCCGGGTGGTCCGGATACCGTGCAGGTCCTCTGGCCGGAGAAGTCAGTGTTGTCCTATACGCTGGCGTCGGAGTCGGTCGTTATCGAATTCCAGCCGACGGATTTCACCCAGGTCAACACGGCCATCAACGAGCAGATGGTCGCGCGGGTGCTGGAGATGATGTCGCTGGGCGAGAGCGATACGCTGCTCGACCTGTTTTGCGGACTGGGTAATTTCACCCTGCCGCTGGCGCGTCATGCCGGACAAGTCACCGGTGTCGAGGGTGATGCCGGGCTGGTCAGCCGGGCGCGGGACAATGCAGCATTGAACGGTCTCGATAACACCGCTTTTCATGTTGCCAACCTGGCGCAGACGAACACCGATGCTGGCTGGGCGGGGAGCGGTTACAACAAGGTGCTACTGGACCCGCCGCGCAGCGGTGCGGCCGAGGTGATGCCGCTGCTGGGTAATATCCACCCGCAGCGTATCGTCTATGTATCTTGTCATCCGGGCTCGCTGGCACGGGATGCCGGTACGCTGGTGAATGAGCTGGGTTATCGTTTGCGGTCGGCCGGTGTGATGGATATGTTCCCGCACACCGCTCACGTTGAGTCGATTGCCTTGTTTGAGGCTGTCTGAAGCTTACTGCGGATACCAGGTCTTGCGCAGCGCCTTGTAGACCCGTTGCGGGTACCAGTTCTGTCCGACACTGCCGTTGTAGCGCGCCAGTGCCTTGCGCATGTCACCCTTTTCGCGATCGAGATAGATGTTCAGGATGGTGCAGCCGAAACGCAGGTTGGTGTTGATATCAAACAGGTTGTCATCCGGGCGACCAAGTTCATCGAGCCAGAAGGGCATGATCTGCATCAGGCCGCGTGCGCCGGCGCTGGAGATGGCAAAGCGGTCAAAATTGCTCTCCACGTTGATCAGTGAGAGTACCAGTTCCGGTTCCAGTCCTGAGCGCCTGGCCTCGTAGTGCACCTGCTTGAGTATTGTCAGGCGTTCCTCGGGGTCCTCGACCCGGTTTCCCAACCGGTTCGACATGTCGGTCAGCCACACCTCGGCATCAAAGCGGTCGGCGAAACTGTCGCTGGACTGGATGGCGGCGATCAGGCTGGCGCGCATGTCCTCGTCCGGGCGTTCCTGGGTGGCCGCCAGTGACTGGCCACACAGCATGGCGGATAGCAGTAGCAGGGCGGTTCGCTGTGGTATGAAGCGTCTCATACCCCTGATATCGGTTCAGACCCGGCCCAGTTGAGTGTTGAGGAAGTCGACGAGGCCGTCACGCGGAATATCGCGGCTGTCAGCGTCGCGGCGGGACTTGTATTCGAGCATGTCCCTGTCGAGGTTCTTCTCGCCGATCACGACCCGGTGCGGGATGCCGATGAGTTCCATCTCGGAGAACATCACGCCGGGCCGTACCGGGCGGTCATCCAGCAGCACCTCGAATCCCGCCGTGAGCAGCTCATCGTAGAGCGCCTCGGCGGCGTCGCGGACCCGCCGGGATTTCTTCATGTTCATCGGCAGCAGTGCCACCTGGAAGGGCGCGATGGCGTCCGGCCAGAGCATGCCGTTGGCGTCGTTATTCTGTTCGATGGCAGCGGCCACGATGCGCGATACACCGATGCCGTAGCAACCCATGATCATGGCCTGTTCCTTGCCCTGTTCATCCAGCACACTGGCCTTCATGGCCTCGCTGTACTTCTTGCCCAGCTGGAAGATATGGCCAACCTCGATGCCGCGGGCGATGCCCAGTGTGCCATCACCGTTCGGGCTGGGATCGCCGTCGATTACATTGCGCAGGTCGGCACAGACCGGTGCCGGCAGGTCGCGCTCCCAGTTCACGCCACTCAGGTGCTTGCCGTCCTCGTTGGCACCGCAAACGAAATCTGCCAGTTGTGCCGCGCTGTGGTCGACGATCACGGGGACGGGTAGTTTGACCGGCCCCAGCGAACCGGTGCCGCAGCCAAGTGCCTGGCGGATTTGTTCATCGCTTGCAAACTGCAGGGGTGTCGCGACCTCGTCAAGCTGTTCTGCCTTGATGGCATTCAGTTCATGGTCACCGCGGATGACCAGTGCGACCAGTTCGGTCTCTTCTCCCTGTACCAGCAGTGTCTTGACGCACTGCTGTGGTGTGACCTGCATGAAACTGCAGACCTCCTCGATGCTGTGCTGGCCGGGTGTCTCGACGATAGTCATTTCCGCGGTCGCGGCCGGTCGATCTCCCGGCGGTGCAAGCGCCTCGGCACGTTCGATGTTGGCCGCGTAGTTGCCGCCGGAGGAGAAGGCGATCGCGTCTTCACCGGACTCGGCAAGGACGTGAAATTCATGGGACACGCTGCCGCCGATGGCGCCGCTGTCGGCCTGCACGGCGCGGAACTCCAGGCCCAGTCGTGTAAAGATCCGGCTATAGGTGTCAAACATGACCTGGTAGGTTTCTTCCAGCGAGGCCTGGTTGGTGTGAAAGGAATAGGCGTCCTTCATCAGGAACTCGCGCGCGCGCATGATGCCGAAGCGCGGCCTGATCTCGTCGCGGAATTTCGTTTGTATCTGGTAGTAGTTGACCGGCAGTTGCTTGTAGCTGCGAATCTCGCGGCGCACGATGTCCGTGATGACCTCCTCGTGGGTCGGGCCCAGGCAAAACTCGCGCTGGTGACGGTCGTGCATACGCAGCAGTTCCGGGCCGTACAGGTCCCAGCGACCGGACTCTTCCCAGAGCTCGGCCGGTTGTACCGTGGGCATGAGTAACTCGAGGGCGCCGCCACGTTCCATCTCTTCGCGGACAATGGCCTCGACCTTGCGCAGCACGCGCAGCCCGAGTGGCAGCCAGCTGTAGATGCCGGCAGCCTGTTTGCGCAACATGCCGGCGCGCATCATCAGCTGGTGGCTGACGATTTCGGCATCAGCCGGGTTTTCCTTCAGGGTGGAGAGCGGGAACCGGGAAAGACGCATGGTGGATCTTCTTTAGTAGTGGCCTGAACAGGCGCAGATTGTAGCGGCCTGCGCTGTGCAGGTACACCGGCAGTCGCGTGTCAGGTCGCGCTGGCCGGGATGTCGGTGAATGCTAGAAGGTGCGCTTGTCCCAGCCCCACATCTTGCGTGCGGCGTCGGAAAATTCGATGTAGATACGCGCCGGATCAATCGCGGTCTCGCTGGAGACCAGTTCACACAGCACCCGCGAGGCCTCCGCCGTGCTGGATTCCGGCAGGCCGATGCTCTTCAGTTCGAGGAAGGCGAGGGGTTCCTCGGTGCCGGCAAAGGTCATGGCCGGGTTGTTCTCCACGGAGGTCATCACGTAGCTTTCCGGCTTGCCGAGTTGTGTGGCGACCAGCGCGGAGGCCTTTTTGGCAAGCTGCCTGGCGGTGTCTTCCGCGAGGGGCTGATTGGTCTGGATCTTGAGAAAGGGCATGGTGTGTTCTCAGGGGCTGCAGTACATCTCGATCTGTGAATGGGTCTCGTTGATGTGACGCGCGCGTTCATTGTCGGTCAGGCGTACCACGTCACCCTCAGGTGTCAGGTAGCGTTTTGTCCCGCCTTGCTGCAGTTTGACAAGGTTGTTGCGGGCGGTGATACAGTTCTTTTCGTCGGCTTTCGCAACTTCCTCGCGCTCTTTTTCCAGTCCGGCCGCTTCCTGTTCTGCCTTGCGACGCCCGTCCATGGCATCAAGCCGGTCCTGCAGGTGCTGCTGCTCCTGGTGGACGGCAGCCGGGTCAGGGGGCGGGGAGGTGCCCTCGATCATTTCCGCGGGTGTGTCACCCGGCGGGCGGGTCTGGGAATAATGAACCTCGCCGGCGGCGTCGGTCCACTTGTAAATGCCGGCATAGACGGGGTGCGCCAGCAGCCCGGCGAGAAGCAGGGCGGCCACTGCCGGCAAACCGGCGGGTAGTGTCGGGATCTTGATCGTGTTCATGGGGGTGTCCGGTTGTAAAGCTGTATCAATAGTAAGGTTGTAGCGCCGGCGGGACAAGTTCACAGGTCACAGATTGAACTTTCAGGCGGGAAGCTTGCCCTGACTTTACGCGATCGCCTGCCGTGGCGGGAATCCCTTGACCTTTACTTTGAATATCAGTACTTTCTCATGTTCGATGAAAGCGACCGAATTGCCCGTTGCGCGGGCTTTTTTTTTCGCAGTCACACAAGAAGACGGAGTACGGCAGGCGTGGCATCGGTGGAACTTACAGGCGCGGAAATCTTTGTCCGCTCGTTGGAGGCAGAAGGGGTCGAATTCATTTTCGGTTATCCCGGTGGTGCCGTTCTGCACATCTACGATGCCCTGCATACACAGGACAAGGTAAAGCACATCCTGGTGCGCCACGAGCAGGCCGCGACACACGCTGCCGACGGCTATGCACGTTCCTGCGACAAGCCCGGCGTGGTGCTGGTTACCTCGGGTCCCGGAGCGACCAACGCCGTGACCGGTATCGCCACGGCCTACATGGATTCCATCCCGATGGTGGTGTTCACCGGGCAGGTACCCACGCACCTCATAGGTAATGACGCCTTCCAGGAGGCCGACAACATCGGCATCACGCGCCCCTGTGTGAAGCATAATTTTCTGGTGAAAGACGTCAGGGACCTTGCCGAGACGATCAAGAAGGCCTTTTACGTCGCGACCACGGGTCGTCCCGGTCCGGTCGTGGTTGATATTCCAAAGGACATCACGGCTGACAAGACCGCGTTCAGTTACCCGGACAAGGTCGAGATGCGCTCCTATAACCCGGTGCATGTCGGCCACAGCGGCCAGATCAAGCGTGCAGTGAAGCTGATGCGCAAGGCCAGGCGACCGATTTTCTACACCGGCGGGGGGGTCATTCTGGGCGATGCCTCCGAGTCGCTGACCGAACTCGCCAGGATCATGAATTTTCCGGTCACCAATACATTGATGGGGCTGGGCGCGTACCCGGCAACAGACCCGCAGTTTGTCGGCATGCTCGGCATGCACGGGACCTATGAAGCCAACATGGCGATGCACCACTGTGATGTGCTGTTTGCCATCGGTGCCCGTTTTGACGACCGCGTGACCGGCCACATCGAGAAATTCTGCCCGAACGCCACCATCGTGCATGTTGATATTGACCCGGCGAGTATCTCCAAGAACGTCCAGGTCGATGTGCCGATCGTCGGCTGCGTGGCGAATGTGCTCAAGGCAATGCTGAAAGAGGTCAAGAAGACCGATGCAAAATCCGATGCCGTTGCGTTGAAGGACTGGTGGCAGCAGATTGATGACTGGCGTTCGAAAGACTGTCTGAAGTTTGACCGCGACAGTGACAAGATCAAGCCGCAGTTTGTCGTCGAGACGCTCTACAAGCTGACCAACGGTGACGCGTTTGTTACCTCCGATGTGGGCCAGCACCAGATGTGGGCCGCGCAATTCTACAAGTTCGACAAGCCACGCCGCTGGATCAACTCGGGCGGGCTGGGCACGATGGGCTTTGGTCTGCCGGCAGCCATGGGTGTGCAGTTTGCGCATCCCGATGCCACGGTTGCCTGTATTACCGGCGAAGGCAGTATCCAGATGTGTATCCAGGAGTTGTCCACCTGTACCCAGTACCGGCTACCGGTGAAGATTATCAACCTGAATAACGGCTACCTGGGCATGGTGCGCCAGTGGCAGGAATTCTTCTACCAGAAGCGCTACGCCATGTCGTACATGGAATCCCTGCCGGATTTCGTCAAGCTGGCCGAGAGTTACGGTCATGTCGGCATGCAGATAACCAGGCCGGGTGATGTCGAGGGTGCCCTGCTGGAAATGCTGAAGCTCAAGGACCGGCTGGTCTTCATGGATTTCCTCACTGACAGGGAAGAAAACGTGTACCCGATGATTCCGGCCGGTGGCGGTCAGAACGAGATGATCCTTATTTAACGATGCGCCATATCATTTCAATCCTGATGGAAAACGAGGCGGGTGCGCTGTCACGCGTTGCCGGGCTGTTTTCCGCTCGTGGTTATAACATCGAGTCGCTGACGGTGGCGCCGACCGAGGACCCCTCGCTGTCGCGCATGACGCTGGTGACGCGAGGCACCGACGATATTATCGAGCAGATCACCAAGCAGCTGAACAAGCTGATTGATGTCGTGAAATTGATTGACATGACCGACGGTCCGCACATCGAGCGGGAGATGATGCTGGTCAAGGTACATGCCTCGGGTGATCGTCGCACCGAGCTGAAACGTTTGTCCGATATATTTCGCGGCCGTGTCATCGATGTCACGGACGAAAGTTACACCATCGAGCTGACCGGGGCGGGCGAAAAGCTGGACGCCTTCCTGCAGGCCCTCGACCAGGGTGTGATTATTGAAGTGGTACGTTCCGGTGTGTCCGGTATAGCGCGTGGTGATCGATCACTGAAGGTTTGAGCAGAATTTTTATTAACACGACGCCGCTTGGGCGACGTTCACGACAGGTATACACAGGTACAGAAAAATGAATATCTACTACGACAAAGACGCGGACCTCTCGATCATCCAGGGACTCAAGGTCACCATTATCGGCTACGGTTCACAGGGCCATGCACACGCCAATAACCTGAAGGAATCCGGTGTGGATGTGACCGTCGGTTTGCGCTCCGGTTCGATCTCCGAGGCGAAAGCGAAAAAGTCCGGCCTTAGCGTAAAGCCGATCAATGAGGCCGTTGCAGGCGCTGACGTGGTCATGGTGCTGGCGCCCGACGAGCACCAGGCAAAGCTCTACCGTGACAGCATCGCGCCGAATATCAAGCAGGGTGCGGCACTGGCCTTCGCCCACGGATTCAATATCCACTATCAGCAAATCGAGCCGCGTGCGGACCTCGATGTCATCATGATTGCACCGAAGGGTCCGGGTCACCTGGTGCGTTCTACCTACACCAATGGTGCGGGTGTGCCTAGCCTGATTGCCGTTTACCAGGACGCCAGCGGCCGGGCAAAGGATATTGCCCTGTCATATGCTTCTGCCAACGGCGGTGGCCGTGCCGGTGTCATCGAGACCACATTCAAGGAAGAGACGGAAACCGACCTGTTTGGTGAGCAGGCCGTGCTGTGCGGTGGTGCGACATCGCTGGTACAGGCCGGCTTCGAGACGCTGACCGAGGCAGGCTATGCACCCGAGATGGCGTATTTTGAATGTCTCCATGAGCTAAAACTGATTGTTGACCTCATGTATGAAGGCGGTATCGCCAACATGCGCTACTCGATTTCCAACACGGCCGAGTACGGTGACCTGACCCGCGGACCGCGTGTCGTCACTGCCGAGACCAAGCAGGAAATGCGCCGCATCCTCGACGAAATCCAGAACGGGGAATTCGCACGCGAATTCATCCTGGAAAACCAGGCCGGTGCTGCCACGCTCAAGGCAAAGCGCCGCATTGGTCAGGAGCACCCGATCGAGACGGTGGGGGCGAAGTTGCGCGGCATGATGTCCTGGATTAACGAAGGCAAGATCGTCGACAAGAACGTTAACTGAGGCGTTACCGGCACAACTGCACAGGTGTGAGCACGAGATCGTGAGATACCGCCGATGATCGCACGTGAAGGCGTGGCGCCGCTGGCGGTTGCCGTCGTTGCCGGCGTGGGGGTGCTGCATTACATCGGTGTAATGGAGTCACTGCCGTTCTGGTTGCTGGCGGTCCTCATGGTGGTGCTGTTCCGGGACCCGGAGCGCGACATACCGTCACAACCGCTTGCCGTAGTCAGCCCTGCCGATGGCAAGATCGTTGCGGTTGAAACCACCCACGATCCCTACCTGCTCAGGCAGTCCACTCGCGTGACCATACAAATGACCGCGTACGGGGTGTATACCACGCGCAGTCCGATCGAGGGCAAGGTCCTTGAACCGCAGAATATCCCGGATGGCGACCATATGCCGCACGGTGTCTGGCTGCAGTCAGATGAAGGGGACGATGTCGTCGTGGTGATGACACGGGGTCCCTTGCGGAATGAACCGCGCTGCAATATCCGCTTTGGTGACCGCATCGGGCAGGGTAAGCGCTGTGGCTACATACACCTCGGTGGCAGGGTTGAGGTGTACCTGCCGGAAAATGCCCGGCTGACTATCAAGGAAGGTGATACAGTGCAAGGCGGGTCCGACATTATTGCCAAGCTGGTGCGCGTATGACTACAGGAGAATCAGAATCAATTCCGCCCGATAACGGCCAGCAGAAATCTCGCCGCGGGATTTACCTGTTGCCCAATATGATCACAACGGCCGGTATGTTTTCCGGTTTCTACGCGATTGTAGCGGGCATGGACGGTCGCTTTGAGTCGGCAGCTATCGCGATATTCATTGCCATGGTGCTTGACGGTCTTGATGGCCGTGTCGCGCGCCTGACCAAGACCCAGAGTGACTTTGGCGTCGAGTACGACAGCCTGTCAGATATGGTGTGTTTCGGCCTGGCGCCTGCCCTGGTGGTCTACGAATGGTCCCTGAAATCCATGATCAGCCTGGGCTGGGCAAAGCTGGGCTGGCTCGCGGCCTTTATCTACGCGGCGAGTGCCGCACTGCGACTGGCGCGCTTCAATTCCCAGGTGGCGACTGCCGAGAAGGCCTATTTCCGCGGCCTGCCGAGCCCGTCTGCGGCCGGTGTGCTCGCCGGACTGGTCTGGGCAGCAACCGATTTCGGATTGAGCGGCGAGAGCGTGGTGTACATTGCCTTTGTGCTGACCATCGCCATGGGGCTGCTCATGGTCAGCAATATCCGCTATTACAGCTTCAAGGAATTCAACTTCAAGAACCGTGTGCCGTTCTTTGCCGTGCTGATCGTGATGCTGCTGTATGTTTTTGCCTCGATCGATCCGCCCAAGATATTGTTTACCGGATTTCTGGTCTATGCGATTTTCGGGATTGTTTACACCCTGATTGAGATACGCAGCCGGCGCAGGGGCAGAAAGCGGGGGGACTAGTGAGTTATAGCGGGGCATGGCAATCCGGACATTTTTGACATATAGTTTGTGCCATGAGCAGTTATCGAAACACATACCGTGTTTTTCCCCGGCCCGCCGCCCTGGCAGGCCTGCTGCTGTTGTCCCTCCTGCGACTGCTGCCCTCGGGCAGATAACTCATACCTGGCGAGGTGAAACGCACTTCAATTCATTTCTACCAGCGGCCGGGCATCGGCAGGTTTGTTATGCTGGGTACTGATGAGACTGGCTGACGGCGTGCAACCCAAGGCATGTCCGTCACGAGCGGAGTCAACACATGAGCAGTCAAGACAAGTTAACCATATTTGATACCACGCTTCGTGATGGCGAGCAGAGCCCCGGCGCCTCCATGACACGTGATGAAAAGGTGCGTATTGCCAGGGCGCTGGAGCGCATGCGGGTCGATGTCATCGAGGCCGGTTTTCCGATCGCCAGTCCCGGTGATTTCGAGTCGGTGAAGGCCGTCGCCAGGGCTGTGTCGAACAGCACGGTCTGCGGGCTCGCGCGTGCCCTGGACAAGGATATTGATCGCGCCGGTGAGGCGCTGAAACCCGCGACTTCCTCGCGGATACATACCTTTATCGCGACCTCGCCGATTCACATGAAAATGAAATTGCGCATGGAGCCGGAACAGGTCATCGAGCAGGCCGTGCATGCAGTCAAACGGGCCCGGCAGTATACAGATAATGTCGAGTTTTCCCCTGAAGATGCCGGGCGTTCCGAGCTGGATTTTTTATGCCGCGTGCTGGAGGCGGTGATCGATGCCGGCGCGACAACGGTCAATATTCCGGATACGGTCGGCTATAACCTGCCGCACCAGTTTGGTGAGCTGATTCGCCAGTTGATAGAACGCGTGCCCAACTCCGACAAGGCAGTCTTCTCGGTGCATTGCCACAACGATCTGGGGCTGGCGGTCGGGAACTCCCTGTCGGCCGTGCTCAACGGGGCCCGCCAGGTGGAATGCACCATCAACGGCTTGGGCGAACGTGCCGGTAACGCCGCACTGGAAGAAGTCGTGATGTCGGTACAGACACGCCAGGATATCTTTCCCTGCAAAACGAATCTGGATACCACCCAGATCATGACCTGCTCACGGCTGGTGTCCGGGATCACGGGCTTTGCGGTACAACCGAACAAGGCCATTGTTGGCGCAAACGCCTTCGCGCATGAATCCGGTATTCACCAGGACGGTGTGCTGAAGAGTCGCGAGACCTACGAGATCATGCGCGCCCAGGATGTTGGCTGGGCTGCGAATCGTATCGTGCTGGGCAAGCACTCCGGGCGAAATGCGTTCCGCACACGCCTCAAGGACCTGGATATCGAGTTTGAATCCGAGGAGGCGCTCAATGAGGCGTTTTCCCGCTTCAAGGACCTCGCCGATAAAAAACATGAAATCTTTGATGAAGACCTGCAGGCACTGGTTACCGATTCCGGCCTGGAATCGGAGAATGAATGGTTGAAGCTGGTGTCGCTCAAGGTGTGTTCGGAAACAGGTGAAACGCCGAATGCGAGCGTTACCCTGTGGTTGAATGGTGAAGAAAAGCAGGCCGAGTGTTCAGGCAGCGGGCCGGTCGATGCCGCCTTCAAGGCGATCGAGGTGATGGTGAACAGTGGTACCGAGCTGGAATTGTACTCGGTGAGGGCGATCACCAGTGGCACCGACTCGCAGGGTGAAGTCACGGTCAGGTTGAAACTGGATGGTCGCATCGTCAACGGGCAGGGTGCCGACACGGATATCGTGATTGCATCTGCCAAGGCGTACATCAACGCCGTGAACAAGATCATCCAGCCGGATACACGTGCCCATCCGCAACTGGGCGATGTCTGATTCTCCAGCCATGAGTAATGCATCCCGGCATGCATACCTGCAGGCACTGGGTATCCAGCGATGGGTGCCTCGTGACGCGTCAATGGCAGATGCCGACACGGAGGAGGGGGTAGAACCTTGTGCCGGACAACAATCGTGGGAAGCGCTCGAGCTTGCCGTTTCCGGTTGTACCAGGTGCGAACTGCACACATCGCGAACACAGACCGTTTTCGGTACAGGCAACCGGCAGGCCGACTGGATGATTATTGGCGAGGCGCCAGGTGCCGACGAGGACAGGCAAGGCGAGCCGTTTGTTGGCCGTGCCGGTTTACTGCTAAACGAGATGTTGTTTGCCGCGGGCTACCAGCGGGCCGAGGTCTATATCGCGAATATCCTGAAGTGCCGGCCACCGTCGAATCGCGACCCGTCAGCGGATGAGATGGCCTGCTGTGAACCCTGGCTGCAGCAGCAGATCGCGTTGATACAACCGCAGCTGATTCTGGCTGTTGGGCGCATTGCGGCGCACGGTCTGTTGCAGACAACAACGCCGGTCGGGCGCCTGCGTGGTAGCGTACACCACTACGGTGACGCTGAAATTCCCCTGATCGTGACCTACCATCCCGCGTATCTGTTGCGCTCACCACTAGAAAAGCGCAAAGTGTGGGAAGACCTGCAGTTTGCACAGTCCGTCTACAAGCAGCGACTGGCCGGTTAAAAAGACCAATAACAATGAGTGCCATACTAAAAGAACCTGCCCTCGATTTTCGACCGATGCGGGACGACGACCTCTCGCAGGTGCTGGAGATCGAGCGACAGAGTTACCCGTACCCCTGGACACAGCTGATCTTCAGCGATTGCCTGCATGCCGGATATAGCTGCTGGGTCTGTGGTCGACATGGTGTGGTCGAGGCCTACGGCATTCTCAGCGTCGCGGCCGGTGAGTCACACCTGTTGAATATCTGTGTACGTCCGGAATCCCGTCAGCAGGGTACAGGCAGAAAGATGCTGCGCCACCTGATATCAATCGCCAGGCGTCATGAAGCCGAGGTTGTATTTCTGGAGGTAAGACCCTCAAATACTTCCGCTCGTGCTCTCTATGAGGATGAAGGCTTTAACGAACTGGGCAGTCGGCGTGACTACTATCCGGCAGGCAAGGGCCGGGAAGATGCCCTGATTCTCGCCCGTATTCTATAGTCATTTACTGGCCTGTGGCCGGCTGTCAGCTGTGCCATGACCCGGGCGTTTGTTGCCGGGACGTTTACCCGACTATCGGGTAGAATACGCGCCTTTCAGTATTCTTTTCCCCCGGTTTCATATGAGTAACATCAGAGATGAGGTGTCGCGACGTCGCACCTTTGCCATTATTTCCCACCCGGATGCGGGTAAAACCACGCTTACCGAAAAGTTGCTCCTGTTCGGGGGTGCCATACAGCTGGCCGGTACCGTGAAGGGGCGCAAGGCGGCCCGGCATGCTACCTCTGACTGGATGGAACTGGAAAAGCAACGTGGTATTTCGGTTACCTCGTCCGTCATGCAGTTTCCCTACGATGATGCCATCGTTAACCTGCTGGATACCCCTGGCCATGAGGATTTCTCCGAGGATACCTATCGTACACTGACGGCGGTTGACTCGGCACTCATGGTGATCGATTGTGCCAAGGGCGTTGAGCAGCGCACTATCAAGCTGATGGATGTCTGCCGTCTGCGCGACACGCCCATCTGTACCTTTATCAACAAGCTCGACCGTGAAGGGCGTGATCCGATCGAGTTGCTCGACGAAATCGAGGAGGTGCTGAAAATTAACTGTGCGCCCATCACCTGGCCGATTGGCATGGGCAAGCGTTTCAAGGGTATCTACCATATCCTGAACGACTCGGTTCATTTGTACGAGCCTGGGAAAAGCAGTACACGCCAGGACATCAATATCATTGAAGGTCTGGACAATGCCCTGCTGGATGAACTGCTGGGTGATCACGCAAATGAATTACGTGAAGAGATAGAACTGGTCCACGGGGCCAGCCATGCATTTGACATGCAGGCCTATCTGAAAGGTGAGCTGACGCCGGTCTCCTTTGGGTCTGCAATCAATAACTTTGGTGTGAATGAGTTGCTGGAGCACTTCGTTAAAACCGCGCCAGCCCCGTTGCCGCGTGCAACCATCACCCGGGTTGTGGAGCCTGACGAGGAAAAGTTCTCCGGATTTGTTTTCAAGATACAGGCCAACATGGATCCCGCGCACCGCGACAGGATTGCCTTTCTCAGGATC
>Ga0316201_10000655_pt1 | contig 20723 bp, 20 predicted proteins | sample CS6wburrow_MG_FD_204516 | JGI IMG/M metagenome (GOLD analysis project Ga0316201, IMG submission 204516) | Coastal sediment microbial communities from Delaware Bay, Delaware, United States - CS-6 worm burrow | ecosystem: Environmental > Aquatic > Marine > Coastal > Sediment | place: USA... | reverse complement strand
CGATGTGCCCGAATATCGGGGAATGCTGGAATGCTGGCACGGCGACCATCATGGTGATGGGCTCAGTATGCACCAGGGCGTGCCGCTTCTGCGCCGTTGACACCGGCAACCCGAAGGGCTGGCTCGACGCCGAAGAGCCACTGAACTCGGCGCGTGCCGTGAAGCTGATGGGGCTCGAGTACGTTGTTATCACGTCGGTCGATCGTGACGATCTGGCCGATGGTGGTGCCGCGCACTATGCGGCGTGTGTACAAGCGATCAAGACACTCAATCCGAATACTGCTGTGGAAGCCCTTACGCCTGATTTCAACGGCGTCAAGAAACACGTGGAGCTGGTTGTGGATTCGGGGTTGGAAGTTTTTGCCCAAAACGTGGAAACGGTACGACGACTAACCCACCCGGTTCGGGATCCGCGGGCGAGCTATGAGCAAACGATCGAGGTGCTGCGATATGCAAAGGCGCATCGCCCTGCGGTACTCACAAAGACGAGCCTGATGCTCGGTCTTGGTGAACGCGACAACGAGATCATGCAGACCATGCAAGATCTGCGTGAGGCCAACGTCGACATTCTCACCCTTGGCCAGTATCTGCGCCCGACGCCCAACCATCTGCCTGTTGAACGCTACGTAACGCCTGAAGAATTTGATGCCTACCGTGCGGAAGGTCTCGAGAAAGGCTTCCTCGAAGTCGTGGCCGGTCCGATGGTGCGCTCGAGTTATCGCGCCGAACAGGTGCTGCAGAAAAATAACGTCGGCATCGCTATCTAGCGCCAGCCTTTCCTTTCAGCCTCCAGCAATAGCCAGGATTTTTATGGGCCAGTTTCTTGCCGAATACGGACTCTTTCTTCTCAAGGTCATTACGATCCTCGCCGCAATTGTCGTTGCTATCGTGGTAGCCGCGTCTGCTGGCCGCAAGGCCGCTCACGAGGGGCTCGAAGTTGAAAACCTGAACTCCAAGTTCAAGTCGCTCGCGGACACTCTGCGTGCAGCAATATCGACGAAGGATGAGCAGAAGCAGGTGGCCAAGGCGAGGAAGAAAGAAGCCAAGGCAGAGAGCAAGACGCCGTCAGGTAAACCGCGCAGCTTCGTTATCGATTTCAAGGGTGATCTCAAAGCAAGTGCGGTCGCGTCTCTGCGCGAGGAGGTAAGCGCGATTCTCGATGTTGCGGCGGAGGGTGACGACGTTATTGTGCGACTCGAGAACCACGGCGGCGTTGTCCATGAGCACGGTCTTGCCGCGTCGCAGCTGGCCAGGATTCGAGAACGAGAAATTCCTCTGCTCGTCTGTGTCGATAAGGTAGCCGCGAGCGGCGGCTACCTGATGGCCTGCGTTGCGTCCAAGGTCTACGCAGCGCCGTTCGCAATCCTCGGCTCAATCGGCGTGCTCGCGCAAATCCCGAATTTCAACCGCGCGCTGGATAGTCATGGTGTCGAGTTCGAGCAAGTCACAGCTGGGAAGTACAAGCGTACGGTCACTATGTTCGGTAAGAACACCGATGAGGACCGCGCGAAATTGAAGGAAGAGCTCGAAGAGGTTCACGCCTTGTTCAAGGACGCCGTCAACAAGTACCGCCCGGACCTGGATCTCGAGAAAGTCGCGACGGGTGAGCATTGGTATGGCACCAGCGCCCTGGAGCTCGGGCTGGCCGATGCGCTCAGAACCAGCGACGAAGTATTGAAGGGGCTGGCTGAAGAGCGTGACCTGTACCGCGTCGCCTATAACATCAAGCAGCCATTGCAGAAGCGTCTCCTGTCAAATATCGATGGCCTGCTCGAGAAAGCCGACGCGACTGGCTGGCGGCGGCGCTTCGAGTCGCGACTCCCGCGCTAGGCACAAGGAACTGACGGGCTCGGTCCCGGTCGAAACGCTAAACGGGTCTCAGGCGCAAGGAGCCGCTATAATCCAGAGACACCGGAGGAGCTTTCATTCGCATGTACAAACTCAAGTCTCTGATTTTGCTAATTTTTGTGGCATTGCTTACGGCGTCGTGTTCGACGTCTCCGACAGGCCGCAGCCAGATGATCTGGAAGTCCGACGCCGAGCTTGTGGCGCAGAGCACCCGTGCTTTCAACCAGATGCGTTCGGGCATGCCGCTGGCTACGGACCGCAAGAAGATTGACTTCGTTGCCTGTGTAGCCCAGGCAGTGGTGGGCGTGCTGGATCCACCGCTCAGCGATATCGACTGGGAACTCGCTGTCTTCGAAAGCAAGTCAGTCAACGCGTTTGCCATGCCTGGCGGCAAGATTGGCGTGTTTACCGGCATCCTCGAAGTCACTGAAAATCAGCATCAGCTGGCGGCCGTGATCGGGCATGAAATCGCACACGTAACGGCGCGGCATTCCAACGAGCGCGCGTCCAGGGCTTCGTTGACGGGTGTCGGCATCAATGTCGCCGCAATCATCCTGGGTGGCGGCTACAGTGGTTCAACCTACACGGCACAGCAGGCCTTGAAAGCAGGTGCCGATCTGGGTATCTCGCTGCCGCATACGCGCGGCCAGGAAAGTGAGGCCGATATCATCGGACTCGAGTACATGGCGAAAGCCGGCTTTGACCCACGCGAAGCAGTGACGTTATGGCAGCGCATGGACGCCTCTTCGGACAAGAAGCCGGCAGAGTTCGTCTCGACCCACCCATCCAGCGAAACGCGAATTGAAGCGCTGGTTTCCGAGTGGCCGAAGACTCTGCCGCTGTACAATGAGGCTCAACAAGCGGGTACAGTGCCAACCTGTTCCAAAGAGTAGCCCTAACCATGCGACAACGTTTGATCCTGATGCTGCCGGTATTGGCGCTCGGCGGCTGCGCGACGTTTGACGACTTTCTTGCCGGCCTGAAGAAGGGCAAAGACGCCGTTCCGTTCGAAGAGCGGCCTGTCCTCGATCCAATTGCGCCCAACACATTCGTGCTCGACGACGCGGATCAGTCGGTCGTTGGCGAACCACAAGTGGTGTTTGCCCGCGAAGAGGATACCTTGTCCGACCTGGCTCGCGAGTATGGCCTTGGGTTCGATGAAGTGCTGGCTGCGAATCCGGGTGTCGATCCCTGGTTACCCGGCGCCAATACGCCAATCGTGCTGCCGACGCAGTACATCTTGCCGGACGTGCCCAGGACCGGCGTCGTTCTCAACATTGCAACCAAGCGACTGTTTTATTACCCCGCGCCCACGGATTCAGAACCTCAGCAGGTACTGACGTACCCGATCGGCATTGGCCGAGTCGGCTGGGAAACTCCGCTGGGTGTCACCCAGGTGGTTTCGAAGGCCAGGGATCCGCACTGGTGGGTGCCTGCATCTGTTCGCCGGGAGCATGCCGAGCAGGGCAATCCTTTGCCGTCGGTGGTGCCGCCGGGACCCGACAATCCACTCGGTACTCGCGTCCTGAAACTCGAAATGCCAGGCTACCTGATACACGGCACCAACCAGCCTTACGGCGTTGGAATGCGCGTCAGCCATGGATGTGTTCGCTTGTACCCTGAGAACATCGAATTTCTGTATACGCTTGTCGACATCGGCGAGTCTGTAACGATAATCAACGAGCCCTACCAGGTAGGGCAGCGCGACGGCGTACTGTATTTCGAGGCCCACGCGCCGCTCGAGGACGACACACTGACCGCGGAAGTTCGTTTGCAGGCATTGCTGGATAAGCAAGTTGACGCATCAGGTAGGCCCCTGAACGATCACTTGCGGAGCCACGTGCGGTCAATTGCAGAAGTAGCCTCGGGTCTGCCGGTCAACATCGTCTTGTACGATGCCAACGAGTATGCGGCGAGGGCCCGAGTCGTGCATAACACGGTAGAGTTGGATCCGGATGCGCCAACAATTCTCGAAGTTCGTGAAATGATCAAAGAGGTCAATGCGGAATTCGAGGAGGAGGAGGTCCTGTGAGCGAATGGCTGGATCTCATGCTCGAAGAAATCTCGCGCAAACAACGCGAATCCAAAGAAGCGGAAGAAGAACTGCAGCGCCGCAAAGACGCGCAGTCGAGTTCGACCAAGCCAAAACCCGCTCAGTCGAAGTAGCGCATGAATTCTGCCGGCATATCGTCTTGCGACGTTGGTCGGTCGCCAGTTACCGGTAACGGACGCGAATTGTAGGTGTTCCAGAACAGGTAAGGCTCGCCCGCGTAGTCAGGTATGGCCAGGTCATGCAGCAGTGCGGCGAGCGCCTTGCCGGTGTAAGTAGACTCAACTTGCAGGTCGAGCGCCGCTCGGCCGACTGCAACGGCGCGCTCGGTAACATCATCAGCTACGGCGTAGCCGCCAGCGAAGAAGTCGTCGCGCCAGCAAACTCGTGTGCGATCGGCAAGGTCGGCGGGGATTGACGGGTCGAGACTGTGCAGCATTGTCGCGGTCTTGCGCTTTAGCTTCTCAAACCTGGACGGTGAACCGTACTCGTAATCCACGACACGCACCGCGTGCAGCTCAACCGGAAGTTTCGCAAGCGCGAGCCCCAGCGCCAGCCCGGCGCAGCTACCCATGGTGCCGCACGCCATATAAATGCGATGTGGCGCCGGGATATCTCCAGATTCAATCTGCTGCGCGAGTTCGAGCCCGGCATTGACGAAACCGACGGCCCCGAGCCAGCTCGAACCTCCCATTGGAATGACCCAGCAGCGCCGCCCGTGCAAATAACGCCGCAGTGTCGCGAGCGGGTCGACCGCGCGACCGAAAGGCACCAGTTCGGTGCCGATCTCGCGATGCATATTGAGGGTGCGTGGCACGTTCGGCGTACGCGTTTGTGGAGCAAGGAAGCAGGTGCACTCAAGACCGACCTGTTTGGCCATGATCGACGTGGCCAGTGCATGATTGGAGCCGACAGCCCCGAAGGTTGCGACGCGTTCCGCATGGCGCTCCCGAGCACGTTGCAACAGGTACTCGAGCTTGCGAATCTTGTTGCCGCCGTAATGCCTGCTGCTCAGATCGTCGCGCTTGATGAGGATCTCGCGCGATCCGGCCCGGGTCTCAAATTTTGCTGTCGATACTGGCGTTGGTAAGTCGGCAAACGGCAGTTTCCTGAGGCGATCGGAAAGTAACGGGTATGCTACGGCCAGGAAGTCGTTCATTGGCAAAGATTATCGGAGTGCACCACGGATCGCGAATGCTTTAGAATGCAGCAACGCTTATCTGGCCTGACACGGAGACAGGTTTGACTGAAGCAGTCGACCAGGGAATTACGGTCACCGAAATCGCAGCGATGGATCAATCCATCGATGTGTTGCAGGAAACCACGGCAGCATTCGTTGGCCGTGCACTTCGTGGTCCTCTGAATACGCCGGTACTGGTGCGTAACCTGGGCGAGTACCGTCGCCGCTTCGGCGACAATTCGCCGTCCTGCAGCCTGGCTTCCGCGGTCAAACAGTTTTTCGAACACGGTGGCCAGCGCCTGTACGTGGTCCGTGTCGCCAACAACGCACGTGGCGCGATGCTGTGTTTGCCGGCCAGCGGTACTGCCGTCGTGTTGCGGGCTGTTGAACCAGGATCAGCCGAACACCTTCGGGCCGCCGTTGACTACGACGGCATCAACGATGATTCGCACTTCAACCTGACGCTGCAACGCATCGATCCGGCGACCGGCCGTATCCTGGACCAGGAGTTGTTCCCAAAGCTGTCTTACGATGAAGGCGACGAAAAATTCATCGGTGATGCATTACTGACGTCAACACTCGTGCGCCTGGAACATCCCTACCCGACACACAGGCCCGAGGCGACGACCGGTGGTGACGCGCGTTTCGGAATGGCCTATATCGATCATGCACAGGCTGGTACCGATGGTAGCGAGCTGACCGATTACGACCTGGTCGGCTCACGCAAGGCACATACCGGACTGTTTGCGCTGGAGGATGTGGAGCATTTCGATACGCTATACCTGCCGCCAATTGGCCGAGCAGCGGAGGTTGGGCCTGCGGCAATTCTGGCTGCTGAACTCTACTGCCGGCGTCGCGGTGCGATGTTGATCGTTGATCCCCGCGCCGAATGGTCGACAAGCGAGGAGGCGATCGAGGGAATCCGCAGTCTCGGTTACGCCAGTCCCAACATGCTCGGCTACTATCCACGCGTTGTTGAACGCGGCGCTCCAGACGAGGCGCTACGGCACGCGGGCGGTGCTATTGCAGGCTTGCTTTGCAAGCACGATAGAACCTACGGCCCCTGGAACGATCTGAATCAGCAGGGCATGGGGCTGCAGCGCGACCTGTTACCAGCCCTAAGGGTTGACGATGAAAACAGGCAGATGCTGAATCGCGCAGGACTTAATGTGCTGGCGCACGGGCCAGCAGGTCGCGCGCGCGTCATCGGGTCCGTGACCATGGGGCGTGGCGCGGAGACTCATCGCGAATACGCAGGCCTTGCGGTGCGCCGCTTCTGCCTGCGCCTTGCTAACACGATTGCGAAAGCGACGCAGTGGGCGGTGTTCGAGTCAGGAGACAAGACAACCATGCAGCGAATACGCGCGCAGGTGCTGAGTTATCTTCTTGGCCTGGATGAATTGGGTGCGTTCGTTAACTCGAGCTTCGCGGTGCGCTGTGAGGCCACCGCCGGACAGCAGTCGGGCAGCGAGCAGCATGGCGTTACGATACTGCTCGCGTTCCATCCGGTCGGCAGCGACGACGAGATTTCTTTGACGTTGCACATTACGGCCACCGGATGCCGGGTTGGCAGTTCCGTTTTTGCACCAGCGGGCAGACAAGGGTCTGCACATGGGCTGGGTGATTTTACATAAGCGCCCGGCACTGAATCCGACGCCTGTCATACAAGCATCGTTCTGATGCCACCAATCTATCGGGAGGGGGTATGAGAGACAGCGATGTTCTGGAAAACAACCCGCACATATCTCGATCGGCATTGGAAGCTATTCACGGCCAGGTATTCGGCTGGGCCCTCTCCCGCACGGATTACGATCGGTCGACTGCGGAGGATCTGGTGCAACAGGCTTACATGGAATTGCTGAGCGGCAAGGCGCGTTTCGACAACAGGTCGTCGCTGAAGACGTTTGTGTTTTCCGTTGTGCAGAATCTTGCACGCGGTCGCTACAGACGTATTGCATCAAGGCTTCGGCTATTGAAAGGGGCAGCCAGCGTCGAGATCGAAGAGGCCGTGCAGCCGGTCGAGCCGGAGAGCAACTCGCCGGTCTGGACCGCGGTACAGGCTTTGCCGCAGCGGCAGCGGGATATCGTTGAGCTCGTATTTTGTCGTGACATGACGATTGAGGCAGCGTCCAGCGTAATGGGTGTAAGCACGGGTACCGGACGGGTGCACTATGACCGCGCCAAGAAGGCACTAAAGGCGAAGCTTGGCAGTCCTGGAGAAAGGTTCGATGACTGATTCCGAAAACACATTGAGACGCGCGGTACGCGAAGCACACGCCAGAGCGGAGAGTATCCCGGCGCCTGACTTTGACAGGGTGATGGCGGCTGCCACAGCGCGAGCGGGTGCGGCACGCAAACGCCAGTATCTGTTTGCAGGTACGGCAGCCGTTGCCGCCGCGGTGGCGATAGCGTTCGGCCTGCGCGCGCCGATGGACGACAACCGGGGCTACATCGACGAATACGAGCTGCTCGAGACTACGGGCTGGACGGCACCCAGCGACAGCCTGCTGCCTAGCCGTGAATTTGACATATACCAGACTGTTCCGGTGCTGATCGAGTCAACCGAAACCTATGGAGGAGCGTTATTGTGAAGAAGGGAATTTTTCTAGTGCTGGCCGTTGCCAGTCTCGGCTTGGGCACCGCGCTGGCCGCGGCGCCCAAAGATGATGTTTTCAAGGGCAAGCTGTTTCCGCCCAACGTGATACTGGAACACAAGGCGGAGCTTGGCCTCAGCAAAGCGCAGTTCAAGGAAATACGGGCGGCTGTTGTCGAGGTGCAGTCCGGCGTGGCAGAGCACGAGTGGGACATGCAGGAGGCCTACCAGGCACTGATGCAGGAACTGGACGAGGCGCCAATCGATGAAAATCGGGTCCTGGAGCTTGCTAACAAGGCGTTGTTGGCCGAAAACCAGGTCAAGAAGAAACAGATGGCCATGCTGGTCCGCTTGAAGAACCTGCTGACAGAAGAGCAGGTCAGCTACCTGGAGTCGGTGCAGCAATAAAAGAGCGTAACGGAACGTGGTTCCTGTAACCCGTGGAAAAACGGGGTGAGTATACGATTATGAAAACGATGCGATTGATTACAGTCATAGCGCCGCTGCTGCTGGGGCTGGCTGGTTGCGGCGGCGGTAGTGGAGGAGACACGACGCCACCACCACCGCCGCCCCCACCGCCACCCATCACCAAGTCCGAGGCCCATCAGTTCCTCAACCAGGCGACGTTCGGCGCCACCGCGCTAGAGTCACAACAGGTGATCGACATGCGCTATGAGGCATGGATCGATGACCAGATGGCTGAGCCCGCGTCGCTGCAGTTGCCTCACCTGCAATCCCTGGCCGCACCCGGCGTCATGCCGTTCGAACTGCAGGATGACCGCGTCGACATCTGGTTTCGCAACGTATTGAACCAGGACGATCAGCTGCGTCAGCGCGTAGCTTTCGCGCTGTCAGAAATCTTCGTCGTATCCCAGCTGGGAACGCTCTCAAACCAGCCATGGTCACTCGGCGACTTTTACGATCTGCTGGCACAGAACGCGTTCGGCAATTACCGCGAACTCATCGAAGCGATAACCCTGCATCCGGCAATGGGCGTATATCTCAGCATGCTGGGCAACGAGAAGCCGGATCCTGTCAACAACATCCGACCCGACGAGAACTACGCTCGCGAACTCATGCAGCTGTTCTCGATAGGCCTGGTCGAACTCAATATCGATGGCAGCGAAAGGCTGGACCCGCAGGGGCAGCCGATTCCTACGTACGACCAGTCCATCATCGAGGGGTTTGCGCACGTTTACACCGGCTGGACCTATGCGAATTCTCCGTCGTTTCGTGGCGCACGCCCGACCTACTTCAACCAGGTCGTGCCAATGCAGCTGTATCCGGATTTTCATGATACGGGCCCGAAAAAACTCCTGAACGGCGTTGTGCTGGAGGCCAATCGAACCGGTGAACAGGATCTGGCAGACGCACTGGACAATATATTCAATCACCCCAACGTCGGGCCGTTCATGGCAGTTCGCCTGATCCAGCGCCTGACGACCAGTAATCCGTCGCCGGGTTACATCGAACGAGTCGCTCGTGTCTTCAACGACAATGGATTCGGCGTACGTGGTGACCTGGGTGCAGTCGTCAAGGCAATACTGCTGGACGAAGAAGCGCGACCGGAATTCCGCATGGAGATCGACGGCAAGATCAAGGAGCCGCTCTTGCGCCTGACGCAACTCTACCGCGTATACGATGCACAGTCAGAAAGCGGCAAGTACGGGCCCGGCTTCATCAATATCCTGCTTGGCCAAGGGCCGCTGCAGTCGCCCTCGGTATTCAACTTCTTCAGTCCCTTCTATGCACCGCCGGGCGAAATTCGCAATAGCAGCCTGGTCGCGCCGGAACTCGAGATCGCGACTGAGTACCAGAATACGCAGCTGACGAATTACTTCCTGTTACAGATCTTTGTTTACAACTGGATGATCGACAGGAACGACCCGAATTCGAACTACAACGAGGACACCATCCTCATCAACTTCGAAGAAGAGATGAACATCGCGAATGATGCTGATGCACTGGTCGATATGGTTGCCGACAAGCTGCTGGGTGGCGAGATCTCCGACACTTTGCGCGGCGAGGTTATCGGCATCCTCGGGCTCATTCCGCCAGAGGACTCGCTCGTTCGCGCTGTAGAGGCAATTTACTTTATTTCGACTTCACCGGAGTTCGCCTACCAACGCTGAGTAAGGCGACCGGGAGCACTGTTATGGCCAGGATAAATCGACGTCAGTTTCTAAAAACTACCAGCGCCGCTGCCGCATTTGCGGCGACGCCGGGCCTTGCGTATTCGCAGGTCGTCGGAGGGGGAGGCCCATTCGACGATTATCGAGCACTTGTCTGCTTGTTCATGTTCGGCGGCAACGACTCTTTCAATATGCTCGTGCCCAGATCGGGCGCGGCCTACAGCGCGTATCTTGCCGCCCGCAGCGGTTTGCCCGAGAACGGCGGCCTGGCAATCCCGCAAGCGGATCTGTTGCCAATCAGTCCGCTGCTGGGCGCCGATGAAATGGATTTCGGACTGCACCCGGGGATGTCGGCATTGCAGACGCTATTCGAGGACGGCAAAGCGTCATTCGTCGCCAACGTCGGTCCACTCGTGGAGCCGACGACGCGCGAGCAGTTTGTAAACGGCGGCGTGGCGCTGCCCCCGCAACTGTTTTCGCACAACGACCAGCAGGACCAGTGGCAGTCCCTGAAGGGCAATGCCACGAGCCGCACCGGTTGGGCCGGGCGCATGGCGGACCTGATCCGCACTAATGTGACGGATCAGCAAATGGCCACCAACGCCTCGCTTTTTGGCACCAACCTGTTCCAGTCCGCTGACGAGACCATTGCGTACATCATGGGCCCCAACGGTCCGGTCGAGTTCTTCGGTTTCTCGTCCGACCCGAATGCGGGGTTCGGCTATGAACAGCGCTCGACATTCGAACGCATACTCGGTGCCGACTATGAAAGCGTTTATGAGCGCGCGTTCGCTGAAGTACAGCAACGCGCAATCGACTCGGTGGACAATGTTCTGGGCGCCTTGCGAGCTGATACGACCCCGACATTTGACGGCGTTTTCCCAACGGGGCAACTGGGCACGCAGCTCAGGACCGTGGCACAACTGATAGCGGCCAATGGCGACCTGCAAATGAAGCGCCAGGTGTTCTTTGTCGCAACCGGTGGATTCGATACCCACGATAACCAGGTCGCTGACCAGCTGGATCTTCTGGGCAACATCAGCAACTCCATGGCGGCCTTCCAGGCGGCGCTTGAGTCGATCGGTATGGAACAGCAGGTCACGACGTTCACACAGTCGGATTTCGGCCGCACGCTATCATCCAACGGCGACGGCAGCGATCACGCATGGGGCGGTCACCAGATAGTCATGGGTGGCAACGTTAACGGCCAGCGTATCTACGGCGACTATCCCGTACCGGAAATAGGCGGCCTGCTTGACGTTGGCGGCGGTCGATTCATACCGTCGACCTCGGCAGATCAGTACGCGGCAACCCTCGCAAGGTGGTTTGGCATACCGGATGTCGATCTCGACATTGTGGCGCCAAATCTTGCGAATTTTGCGGAGCGGGATCTAGGGTTTATGATCGCCTGATTCATATCAGGAATACCCGCCATGAAGTCACTTGCCACAGCGGCACCGGCTGCGGTCCTGCTGGTATCCGCCTGCGGCGGTACATACGGTACGGCAGCACCTGAGACAAGCTCCCCGAATATCGCCAACGCAATGCCGTTGTCGATGTTCGAGGCGTAGCGTTGGGCGCAGGCCAGCCATGAGAAAATCTGAATGAAACTCGATCGCTTCATTCGCGTCGCGATAGCCGTTGTCATCGCGCTGGTGTTTGTGATTGCCATCGGTGCCCTGCTATTTATTTCGGAGTCCGCGCTCAATGTCTGGGACCGCCTGAAGGCAGGGCCACCGGCGCTGCTCTACGCTTATGTAGCGGTGATGTTACTGCTCGCGGTCACCGCGCTCTGGCTAATTTGGCGCCTGGTCGTCAGGCGCCAGATAAAGTCGGCGGGAAAGAAAGCCGGTGCACCGCTTTCAAAGCAGGAGATCGAGACACGTATTCGCGATGCCGAGGCGGCGGGCGTGAATGTCGAAGAGGCTCAGACAGAATTGAAAGAACTGGCTGCGCGGCAGGAGCAGGGCGCGATCAATTTGTGCTTCTTTGGCGAGATCAGTACCGGGAAAAGCTCCCTGATCAAGGCGCTCGTGCCAGAGGCCGATGTTGCCATCGATGTGATCGGCGGCTCTACCGATGATGTGCGGCACTATCGCTGGCGCAATGACGTGGGCGCCGAGATCCTGCTCACCGACGTGCCAGGTATCGGCGGTGTAGATGGCGATTTGTCGGCCGTAGCCAGCCAGGAAGCGACACGTGCCCACATCGTTCTTTTCGTCTGTGACAGTGATCTTACGCGCCCGGAAATTCGCGCTATCGAGGCGCTGCTGACCTTTGATAAACCGCTGGTTCTCGTTCTCAACAAAGCGGATCGCTTCAGGAGTGACGAGCAGGCAGCATTGATGGAGAAGTTGCTTGAGCGTGTCGCAGGTGTCGGCGGTAAACTGGAGCGGGATCGTGTAGTAGCGGTGACTGCCGGCGGCGAGACTGAAGTTATCGAACGGCATGAAGACGGACAGGAGCATGCCGCGCGCCGCACGCGGCCCGCAGACATTGGCGTGCTGGTGGTGGCCATCAATCGACTCCTGACGAGTGGCGCTGAGACGCTCGACCTTAAGCGTGAGCGCGCAGTATTTCAGATGGCAGCCGCGAGACTGGCTGAAGCGGAGGCCGAGTACCGATTACAGCGCTCCGAGCAGATTATTCGAAATGCGACCCGCAAGGCTGTGATCGGGGCGCTCGCGGCCATAAGTCCAGGTACGGACGTGCTGATCCAGGGTTACGTCGGCACAACCATGACGCAGCAGTTGTGCAAGCTGTATGGTGTGGCACCGCGGGATCTCGATATTGAAGAGTTCCTGTCAATGAGCCAGAGTCGTGTAGGTCGCGCGCTTCCGCTATCGCTTGCGGTCGCCGGCAACGGGCTGAAAGCCTTTCCCGGTCTCGGGACTGTCGCCGGTGGGCTCGTGCATGCGGTGGCCTACGGACTGATTTTCGACGCGCTTGGACGGAGCCTGGTGTTGTCGCTGAGCCGTCATGGTGCGCTGGTACCAGCGACGGCCGCAAAAGAATTCGAGGATGGCATCAGTGAGCATTTGGAAGCGGGCGTACGCCGCATTGCCGGCATGGCCCTGGAAGAAAAAGGCGACTGAGCCGACGCCTGACAGCGGCGCAGATCACCTGAGTCTCGCGCGCGAGAGCCTGCGCGACCTGATCCAGGACTCTCGCCTGCCGGACGGCGTACGTGAATCTCTGGCACAGGATTACCAGGCCGTGCAGGGCATGCTCGACAAGCTGGAGCATGGTCACCTGCACCTGTCAGTTTTCGGTCGCGTTAGTACAGGTAAGTCGTCGCTACTGAATGCGCTGATCGGTGAGGACCACTTTTCGGTCAGCCCGATTCACGGCGAAACTCGCCATTCGTCGATGCAGGCATGGAACCAGGTGGAGGCCGGTGGTGTTTACCTGATTGACACGCCGGGGCTGGACGAGGCGGGTGGTGAAGATCGCGAGGCGCTGGCCAGGGAGGTTGCCGGTCGCTCGGATCTCGTCATTTTCGTTCTGGATAGCGATATCACCGATACGGAACGCGATGCACTCAAGGCTGTGCTTGCACAAGGGCGACCGGTTCTCATCGTGCTCAACAAATCGGATCTCTACACAGCGGAGGAGCTTGCGGCTCTGCTGCATTCGATACGCAGCAAGACAGAGGGAATCATCGATTCCGATCACATCGTCGCTGCTGCCGCGGAGCCTCGAGGCCAGACCGTCGTCGAGATCGATGCTGACGGCGGCGAGACCATCTCGGCACGGGCGCAACCTCCCGATGTCGCGGAGCTGCGCCTGAGGCTCTGGGAGATTCTGGAGGCCGAAGGGAAGACACTGGCCGCATTGAATGCAAGCCTGTTTGCCGCTGACCTGTCCGACCAGGTTGGCCGCCGTATCCTGGCGGCGAGGCAAGAACTCGGCGACAAGTTGGTACGGACCTACTGCGTTGGCAAAGGTATCGCCGTAGCGTTTAATCCTGTACCGGTTGCGGACCTGTTTGCCGCGGCGTTTATCGATGTCGGCATGGTCGTACACTTGTCGCGCGTTTACGGCTTGCCGCTAAGCCAGAAGGAAGCCGGTTCCATCGTCAAGGTCATCGTCGCCGAGTCAGCAGCTCTGATGGGTACCGTTTGGGCGCTGCACTTTGTTTCGAGTGCACTCAAGGTTGGCACGTTGGGTCTGTCGACGATACTGACCGCCGGGGCACAGGGTGCCATAGCCTATTACAGTACCTATCTCGTCGGCCGCGCGGCGGGCGAATACTTGTCCAAGGGCAAGTCCTGGGGTGATGGCGGACCGAAGCAGGTTGTGAAGCAGATACTCGAGTCACTGGATCGCGATACTGTGTTGCGCGACGCGAAGCGCGAGATACAGGCCCGCCTGGGACTCGGCTGAGAGGGACGATATGGACCGGGAAACCCGCATGCGCAGAATCTGGGAGACCATTCAGGATATTCCGGAAGGATGCGTAGCCAATTACGGACAGGTTGCGGAGATCGCAGGTATACCGCGTGGCGCGCGGCAGGTGGCTTATGCATTGCGTCATGTTCCGAAAGACATGCAACTGCCCTGGCATCGGGTCATAACCGCATCCGGCAAGAGCGCATTCGCGGCGGGTAGCAAACACTTCAAGATGCAATGCGAGCGCCTGACCAACGAGGGCGTAACGGTCAACAATGGCAAGGTGAATATGCAGGAATTCCGCTGGGAGCCAGGCCTTGACGAGTTACTGTGGAAGCCATCGTCGACCTGGGACGAATCATGAGCATCATGCGCAAGCTGCGGTCGTATTATGTCAGCGCGATAATTAGCCCGGGAGTTCGAGGCGCGACGCGGCTGCTACAGGAAACTCGCCGCCGTTTGTTGCGGCGACCGCATGTCGTATCAGCGTTTCTGCAGCTCGATGATCCTTACTCCTACCTGCTGGCGCACTACTTGCCTGCGCTCAAGGAGCACTACGACATCGAGCTGCGCGTGTATCTCTCGGAGGCACGCGGCGGCGCGTATCAACAGGAGCCCGAATTGCTAGCCGAATACGCTATGCGGGACTGCGAACGACTCGCGCGTGAACTGGGCATACCGTTTCTTGACCAGGGCACGAGCCCGCCGGTCGAACACCGACGCTCGATGCTTGACTCCATCGCCGGCGTCCAGGCCGATGTGGACCCTGGTGAAGAGCTGATGCAGTCATTACAGGTGTTTTGGCGAGGTGATGCGGAAGGGGCGGCTCGCCGCAGCGTCGCAGACAATGTCGGAGGCCAGTCAGATTCGGTCATCCGACGCTCGCAGAGGCTCCAACGCAGCCTCGGTCACTACAACAGCGCGATGCTGCACTACGCGGGCGAATGGTACTGGGGAGTGGACCGCCTTCACTATCTGTTGCGACGGCTCGACGACCTTTCGCTGGCCGGGGATGAGGGCCATCATCCGCTGCTGTCGTCGCTTGGCCAGGCGACGCAGGTCACGTTGCCAATAGCACCACCGACCGCGGCAAAGAGCCTGCCGCCCCTCGAGTTTTTTCACTCGGTTCGCAGTCCTTATTCCTACCTCGCTTTGGGCCGAGTCGCCGAAATCGCCGGCGCATTTGGACTGTCGCTGAAAATTCGCCCTGTCTTGCCAATGGTGATGCGCGGACTGCAAATGCCGCGAGCGAAGCTGCTCTATATCGTCAAAGACTCAGCGAGGGAAGCCGCGCGACGCGGTGTCTCATTCGGCAGAATTTCCGACCCGGTGGGGCCCGGCGCGGAGCGCAGCCTGGCGGTGTTCTTCTACGCGGAAGCGAAGAGTCGTGGCAGAGACTTTCTGCTACACCTGGGTGATGCGATCTTTGCCCGGGCCGTAGATGTTTCGACGGACGCCGGCATGCGCGAGGTGACTGACAAGACCGGGTTATGCTGGGCGGAGGTACAACAGGCAATGGAATCGGGCGGCTGGCGCAACATCGCAGAACAGAATCGCGACTCGATGATGTCGTCCGGCAGTTGGGGTGTGCCGACCATGCGCCTGGGTGACTTTGTTGCCTGGGGACAGGATCGAGACTGGCTTCTCGTGCGGCACCTCGAAGAATTGTGTGACACAGGGGATGGAATACTCATATGACGACGGTAGTCTTTTCGCATGGCCAGGAGAGCGGGCCCTGGGGCACGAAGATTCGTGCCATGGCCGAGTGTGCCAGGAACCTCGGCTGCGAGGTCGACAGTATCGACTACCAGGGAATTGCCGACCCGACGGAGCGTGTCGCCAAACTGGTAAACGCCTGTCGCGACATCGACGATCGGCTGATCCTCGCGGGATCCAGCATGGGCGGACATGTGGCGACGGCGGCGGCAACGGAGGTGGGTGCGGCCGGCTTGTTCGTGCTGGCGCCTGCTTATTACATGGAGGGCTATGAATCGCTGACGCCCGTACCGCCGTCCATACCGATTTGTATTGTGCATGGTTGGAATGATGCTATTGTTCCGGTCGAGAACAGCATTCGTTTTGCTCAGAGCTGCAGCGCGACGTTGCATTTGGTCGACGGAGACCATCGGCTGACCGCGAATATTGACGAGATAAACGAGTACTTACGCATTTTTATAACGACTACATCCGAATGATTCGGAGACTTGGGAGGAAAACATGAGATTGATACTGATTCTGTTAACGAGCTTGGTCCTCGCCGCCTGTGGTGGCAAGGATTCGAACGGCTCTGCCAAAGATGCCATGGACTCTGCGGCCGATTCGGTGAAAGAGGCGGCAAGTGACACGATGGACGCCGCGAAAGAAACCGCCGGTGATGCTATGGATGCTGCAGAAGGCGCTATGGATGAGGCGGCCGAAGCGGCTGGCGAGATGGCGGATGACGCCAAAGAAATGGCCGAAGACGCCATGAACGAAGGCGCCGACATGATGAAAGATGCCATGGACGAGGCGGGCGCTGTCGAAGACAAGATCATGGAAAAGAAAGACGACGTTGACGCCGCACTCGAAGACGCGATGTAAAACCGAAGTCGTTGCGCCTGGGGCCTAGAGCTCCAGGCGCATTCCCTCCCGCGCGAACCTGAAGCCGCGCCGTTCAACCTCCGCCTGTTCCGCGCTGCCATCCACCAACAACGGATTCGTGTGATTCATGTGAATGAAGATCACACGGGATTTTTCCTCGTCCGTAAAGTCCTCGAATAACGCCATGCTTTCCGCAACAAACGGGTGCGGAATCTTGCTCATATCTCGCCCCGGCAGTTCGCCATCCGCAAAGAAGGTTGCGTCGAGCAACGCATAGTCGACAGAGCGGACTAACGCTCTTATGTCGACAGGCCAGCGCTCCCATTTGTCGATGTCGGGAATGAAGACGGCTGTCCTGGTCGGCCCCTGAATGCGAAAACCAACCGTTTCCGAGTACTCGTCGCGATGTGGCACGAGAAACGGCGTCACGACGATGCCACCCTCCAGGCGAATCTCGCGGCCGTCTTCGAGCTCGCGCAGCCGCACATTGCGGTACCGCAGCAACTGATCCCATGGGCCGTTGTTCGAGAGAAAGTCGTGCATCCGTGGCATCGCGAAGACAGGGGTGTCACGCGTGGAGCTGGCTTCGTGCCCGAAGTGCATCAGGCCCGCATAGTGGCCAATGTGTGCGTGCGTGAGAAATACGCCGCCGAGCTGATAGTCACCGTCGGGCGCGTCCTGGTTGAGCCGATACAGCTGCTCGCGGATGTCGGGGGTCGCGTCGAAAAGGTACTTCGTTTTGCTGCCGGGATCGACCACGGCGATGCTGCTCGTCGTTCTACGCAGCGCGCTGTCTTCCCAGGCGCGATCGCAGTGTGGTTCGTAGCAACTGGCCTGGGGGTAGCCAGCATCCTGAGCGATTCCGAGGATTTGAATGTAGCTCGCATCGTCCGCGCAAGCGCAAGCGCCAAACAACAGCGCAAGTATCGAGAGCAATGGGCGTGTCATGGGCTCCGGTGCCGGTTGTTAGGATCCGAGCGAGTATGACACACAGAATCGCGCTGGATTTTGCGAGAAACTGACGATCAGGCCACTAAAACGCTTCAGCTGTCAGATTCAGCAGCGCGGGAACGTCGCTGGGTTTGTAGAGGTTGATCTGATCGATGGAGATGGGAGTGTTGGGTTTTGCAGTGATGACTAGCCTGCTTTTGCCTCCGACAAACTCTGTGTACGGGGCCAACACGTATTCATCAAACTCGATGCCGAGGGCTTCGCCGTAATAGCTGAGCTTGTCCAGCTGGGCCGCAACGATTTGTTCGCTTGATAAGCCGAGGCGCGCGCAATAGTCCGCTATGCGATCGTTCAGTGACAGGTCGATATATTCCATGCGCATCTCGGACATCTTCGGACGCGCGCGCGCGCCTTGCGACAACTGAGACGTCAAACCGCCGGACAGGGTGAACTCTGCCTCGATCGCTCCCATGTCTTTGACAGACGATTTGACCAACATGGAAAAGTTGGAAGGCTCGCGCCGAACGTGTACGGAGACCGACATCAACTGCTCAATGTAGCCCAGTTCGCGCAATGCCTCGGGGGAGAAGCCGTATTTACCGGCGCAGACAGCCGCCGGTTCGGCTGCGTCGGAAGCCTCCGCTGCACCCGCCGCCCCGGGCGGCTGTTGCAGCACATCGTAGTACTTCCTGAAATAGTCTGCATCGACACTCATTCGCATATCTTCGACGATGAAGCCGAAGTACTCGGGCATGGCGTCGCCGGCGCTTGTCATGTTGTCGGCGATATCAGCGAGTTTTAGCAGGGAAAAATAGCTGGGCGTATCGATGCCGAGCCGATCGATTGTGATTGGGTCGTTGAAACCGTTAATTCGTGCCTCGATGGTGTCGACGGTCAGCTCACCTCCCATCGTGGAACTCACACCGTCGTACTTGACGTTGACAAAAGGCGACATCATGAGCACGGCCTGGTCCACACTTTTCTCAACCTTGTTGTGGAGCAGTAGCTTCGAGCCGCCGTAGCCCACGGCTGCCAGGAGGACGGCACCGATAATCAGGTTTTTCATGATTTGCCTACGCTTCGAGGTCAACAAGACATGTGAATTATGTCTCAAAACAATGGCTTGCCATACGAAGGGGGTCACAGAAACGCGATTCCGGTAGACTTACGCGCCATGAATGTCGCCGCCGTTTTTATTCGCCCGCTGTATTGGCTGGCCGGGAAGATCTTTTCGCTTTGGGCGCGGCCCGTGGTGCAGCCGGAGGTTCCGCACGAGCTGATCACCGACAGCGATGCTGCCATCTGTTACGTGCTCGAGACCGGCGGTCTGGCGGACTTGCTGGCGTTGGAGAAAGCCTGTGCCACGCACGGCCTGCCATCGCCGAGCAGTCGATTCGAGTTTTGCGGTAGCGGCGATCACAAGCGTGTTGTCGTGCTGCGCAGAATGCGGGGGTTGATATTCCGGCACCCACGCAAGACCGGCTCGCAACGGCTCTTGCGGCTGGTTGAGGCGGCCCGACAAGGTGACCAGGAATTGCTGTTGATTCCGGTCGCGATCTATTGGGGACGCTCGCCTGAGAAAGAGCGCTCCTTGCTTAAACTGTTCTTCTCGGAAGACTGGGATGTTGGCGGCAGGACGTACAAGTTCTTCAAGTCCTTGTTGCTGGGCCGTGATACGTTGCTGCGATTCAGCCACGCGCTGCCGTTGCGATCCATCGAGTCAGAAGGACAGTCTTCGGCCATCGTAAATCGCAAGATCTCGAGAATCCTGCGTGTCCACTTTCGCAAACGTCGTGTGGCAACGGTTGGGCCGGATCTCTCGCATCGACGCACACTCGTAAACCAGGTGCTGCGCGCGCCGAGCGTGCGTCGCGCCATTATGGCCGAAGCGGGGGATGATTTTCGCAAGCAGGAGGTTGCAAGACACAAGGCGAAGAAGTACGCGGTTGAGATTGCGGCGGACATCTCCTACTCGTTCGTACGCATCGCCCAACGCTTCCTGAAATGGCTTTGGCACCGTATCTACGACGGCATCGAGTTGAACCATATCGACCGCCTGCACGAGGTTGCGCGGGAAAAAGAAGTTGTCTACGTGCCCTGTCATCGCAGTCATTTCGATTACCTCCTGCTGAGTTACATCGTTTACAACAGTGGTCTGCATTTGCCGCATATCGCCGCGGGGATCAACCTGAATATGCCGGTCGTTGGTCGCATCCTGCGGCGCGGCGGTGCGTTCTTCCTGCGCCGCACATTCAGAGGCAATCGCCTGTATGCGGCCGTATTTGACGCGTACCTGAACGAGATCATTGCCCGCGGACATTCGATTGAGTACTTCATCGAGGGCGGACGCAGCCGCACGGGCAGGCTACTCACGCCAAAAGGCGGCATGCTCGTAATGACCGTCAATTCGTTCATCAAGAATCGTCAGCGTCCAATCGTATTTGTGCCGGTCTACTTCGGCTACGAGAAACTGATAGAAGGCGATTCGTTTATCAGCGAGCTCGGCGGCGCGGAAAAAAAGAAAGAGTCACTGGGAGGCCTGATCCGCTCGATCAGATCACTGCGCGACCATTTTGGTCGCGTCTACGTGAATATCGGCGAACCGATCGAACTCGAGCCTGTGCTTGATCGCATGCACCCGGAATGGCGCGAGCACGAAGCTGAGAACGGCGAACGCCCACCGTGGCTGGCCGGTGTCGTCGATCAGATCGGCCGGGAGATAATGAGCGGCATCAATTCCGCTGCCGCTGTGACGCCGATCAGCCTGCTGGCTTATGCGCTGCTGGCAACACCGAAACAGAAAATCGGCATAAACGAGTTGCGCCGCCAGTTAGACGTAAGCATGGCTCTTATCAAGCGATTCAACTATTCGGATTCGGTAACGATGCCGGACTGGACTGCCGACGAAATTATCGCGCACGGCGAGAAGCTGGATGTGGTGAGCCGCAGCAATCACCCGATGGGTGAAGTCGTGCACATGGCTGAGCGGACCGCCGT
>Ga0316201_10000654_pt1 | contig 20730 bp, 17 predicted proteins | sample CS6wburrow_MG_FD_204516 | JGI IMG/M metagenome (GOLD analysis project Ga0316201, IMG submission 204516) | Coastal sediment microbial communities from Delaware Bay, Delaware, United States - CS-6 worm burrow | ecosystem: Environmental > Aquatic > Marine > Coastal > Sediment | place: USA... | reverse complement strand
CCATTCTGGGTATTCGCGCTATCTGACCGTAGGGTGGAAGAGGAAGCCAGCCTCGGTGGACTCGTGGTGTTTCCCGGGCGCGAGGGAAGCGGTACGCGAGTCCTCGCGGACGCCCTGATGCGCGCGAATGGACTCACGGATGTGGAGGTGTACCAGCCGGAACAGGATCTTTCGGAGGAGGACCTGGTTGAGCTGTTCGGAACGGGCGAAAGCAGCGTCGAGGCCATCTTCGCGATGGGAAATCCGATGGCGCCAGCCATCCGGCACCTGCTGCTCGATCGGAGACTCCGGCCGCTTTCGTTCGATCGGTCGGAAGCCTACGACCGGAGGTATCCATTCCTGACCGCTGTTACCCTCCCCGAGGGAACGGTAGACCTGGAGCTCAACGTCCCCGACCGGGAGTTGAAGCTCGTGGCCTCGAGTATTCAACTCGTGACGACGAACGACCTCTCTCCGGTCCTCGTCGACGCTCTGCTGGATGCGGCGAGCGAGGTGCACCAGGAGGCGAGCCTGTTTTCTGTTCGGGGCTCCTACCCGAACGGAGACCCCGCCTCTCTGCCGCTCGATCCGACCGCGGAGCGGTTCTACAGCGAGGGATTCTCGAAATGGCGGAGCTACGTTCCGTTCTGGCTCGCAACCTGGCTCGACCGCTTCGCGGTGGCGTTCGGTGCGCTGGCGGCGCTCGGCTTCTTCCTCAGCGTATTGCCGCGCGTGGTCGCGTGGCCGTTTGGCCTGCTGCTCAACCGGATGAGTAATCGAATCGTAAAGGTCGAGCAGCGGCTTTCCGAACCGGAGGCGAGGGCGGAACTGCTCGCCGAGCTGGAGTCGATCGACGCGGACAGCGTTCACCTGTGGGTGCCGCCAACGGAGCGCGTCGCCTACCTGGAATTCCGGCAGCTCATCGACGACGTGCGGGCCCGGGTCGAGGCACTCCCGGACGTCATGAAAGCGGCGGGGGGATCGGAGGGGTGAACGCCGCCCGCGATTTCGCCACGTGAGCTTCGACGCCGCGACACTCATGCAGGTTCTCAAGATCTCCGTGTCTGTCCTGATCATGGCGATCGGGATGCAGTCCACGGTGGATGACCTGACTTACCTGTGGCGCCGCCCGTGGCTGCTGTTCAAGTCGATGCTCGCCATGTACGTGCTGATTCCTCTCGTCGCCGTCGCGCTCGTCCGGCTGCTCCCCGTGGATTTCGGATTGAAGGTCGCAGTAGTCGTGGTCGCGATATCAGCCGGGGCGCCGCTCGTGCCCCGCAAACTGATGCCACTGACCAACGATGCATACGTGTTCAGCGTCATCGCGACGTCTTCGCTGCTTGCCATCGTAACGGTGCCGCTGTGGCTCGTGGTCCTCAGCAACCTGTCAGGCGCCACGCCCGAAATCACTCCGCTGGATACCGGGCGTCTGATCGGGAGGACGTTTCTGCTTCCGCTCGCCGTCGGGATGAGCGTGAGGATCCTGGCGCCGAACCTGTCGGAGAAGCTGTCCGACATCCTGCTCGCGGTCGGCGGAATCGTGCTGACGCTCGGCGGACTGGTACTGCTCGTGCTCGGGTGGCCGCTGCTCAAGGAAGCGGGTTGGATTTCCCTGCTCGTGCTGGGCCTCCTCACGACCCTGTCCCTGGGGATCGGACACCTCATGGGCGGCCCGGACGAGGAAGACCGCACCGCTCTGGCGATCTCCTGCGCCACCCGGCACCTGGGGATCGCGGTGCTCGTCGCGGCGACCGTACCCGGGCAGCGCACGGGCGTTCTCGTGGTGGCATACCTGGTGGCGTCGATCGTTGCTTCGATCCCCTACATCCGCTGGCGGAAGAGGTACCACAAGGCGGCGCTGGCGGCAGAGGGTCCGCTGTAGACTTTCTGGATCGCGACCGCTTCCCAACGGCTCGCCGGCAGCACATCTTCAGTGGATCACGGAACCACTCACCCGTTCAGGCGAACCACCACATGCCAGACGAGCCCGAAATGCCGGGTTCCGAATCGACGTTTCCCAGCCTTCTGGACGGGGCCGTAGGCACCCTCGAGTCTGTCGCCCAGGACCTGGAGTCGTTCAGACGGGTCGCCGCTGATCCAACCCGTTCAGTCGACGAGCGTCTGGAGTCGTACGAGGACCTCATAGCATCCGAAGTCGGAGATACCCGGCTGAGTCGCGCCCGGAACCTCGAGCGTGAGCATGGTTTCAGGCAGCTGTATCTCAAGTTCGAGGGGGGGAATCCGACCGGCACCCAGAAGGACCGAATTGCGTTTGCGCAGGTCTACGACGCTATGCGCCGTGGATTCGAAGCGTTGACAGTCGCTACCTGCGGCAACTACGGCGCCGCCGTTGCCTTCGCTGCGTCGCTCGCCGGGATGCGCTGCATCATCTACATCCCCGAAGCTTACAACACTCGTCGACTCGAGGAGATGAAAGCTGCCGGGGGCGAAATCCGGCGTGTTCCCGGCGACTATGAAGCAGCCGTTGAGGCGTCCAAGCTCGAGGCGGTGGCGCGTGATCTATACGACGCGAATCCGGGGGGGGCAAACACGCTGCTGCAGCTGGTAGCATACGGCGAAATCGCGAACGAGATCTATGACGAATTGCGCGACGCGCCGGCAGCCGTGGCCGTCTCGGTGTCCAACGGAACGACCCTGGCCGGCATCCACCGGGGATTCACTACCCTGTACCGGCGCGGCAAGACCTCTAGGATCCCCCGGATCATAGCCGGTTCCTCGCACGGCAAGAATCCGATCGTTCACTCCTATCTCAAGGGGTACGACCACTGTCGCGATCTGGACCCCAGCGCCGTGAAGGAGACGGAGGTCAATGAGCCGCTCATCAACTGGCACTCGTTCGATGGAGACTGGGCGCTGGACGCGGTTCGTTCGTCGGGCGGATTCGCCGACGATGCGAGCGACCGGCAGATGTTGAAGCAAGCCAGGGTCCTGAAGGAAAGGGAGGGGCTGAGCGTCCTTCCGGCTTCGACGGCGGGCCTCGTGGTCCTGCTCGATCACCACGCGAAGGAAGCGCTCGCCGGGGACCGGTACGTGGCCGTTCTGACAGGCCGGCGTTGACCGCAGCTCGCTGCCGCCCGAATCCAGGTGAGGCATGACCTGAAATGAGTATACATACCGTCACACAGCTCAACGGCAACGCGATCGTCTTCTGCGAGGGCGCGTTCACGAATACGTACGGAAAGACGGCACATGGACTGGTTCGGCGGACCCGCCGCTACCGAGTCACTGCCGTCGTGGACTCCTCGGCCGCTGGTCTGGATACCGGCGAGGTACTCGACGGCAAGCCGAACGGAATCCCGCTCGTCGCGGACCTCGACTCCGCCCTTCGTGTGTCCAGGGAGATGGGCGCACCTGCGACGCACTTCGTGATCGGAATCGCGCCCGACGGAGGGCGTCTGTCACCCGCGATCCGCGAGGCGATCGACGAGGCGATCGACGCCGGATTGCACGTGGATTCTGGTCTGCACGATTTCCTCACGGAGGATCTCGCGATATCGCGGAGGGCCGGGGAGCGCGGAGTTCAATTGCGAGACGTGCGGGCCACGCCCCCCCGGGGTGCACTGCACGCCTGGACTGGCAAGATCGGAGAGGTGAACTCCTTCAAGGTGGCGATCCTGGGGACCGACTCGGCGATCGGCAAACGCACTACCGCCTGGGTTCTGGTGGAGGCGCTCGAAGCGGACGGCCTGAAGGTAGAGATGGTCGGGACGGGTCAGACGGCCTGGATGCAGGGCGCCCGCTACGGGATGCTGCTCGATTCCCTGGTCAGCGATTTCATGGCCGGTGAAATCGAGCATGCGGTCTGGCTTGCATGGCTGGAGCAGAGACCCGACGTAATCGTGATCGAGGGTCAGGGGAGCCTGATGAACCCCGCCTACCCGGGAGGCTACGAGATCCTCGCCGCCGCTCGACCGGACGCGGTCGTGCTGCAGCATGCCCCCGCACGATTCGAGTACGACGGTTTTCCCGGTATCCCGCTCGATCCGATCGAGAAACAGATCCAAGCGATCGAACTGGTCTCCGGCCGCCCCGTGATCGCAGTGACGATCAACCACGAAAACATGAACGCCGAACAGGTCGCCGCCGCCGCCGCCGAGATCGAGCAGAACACAGGGCTGCCGGCGTTCGACGTCCTGCTCGAAGGTGGTGGCCGACTCGCCGAGGTCGTTCGCGGCCGGATGAACCAGGTGAACCCGTGAAGGGCCAGCGAGGGGAGGGGAATCCGCTCGAGCCCCTGCTCGTCCTGGATCGGCTCGAAGTCGGTCCCGTCGAGCTGACAAGCCGGGGACTTCGGGCACCGTACAGGGTCACGGTAGACGGTGAGACCGAGGAGACGGAGCTGGCCTACCGGTACGAGGAGGACGTGTTCGATCCGGCGGATCCCGGTTCCGTCAACCTGGCAAGCATGATCGCTGCGCAGGTCGCGTTCAACTACGGGCTGTTCTGCCGCGAACTCGTGTTTCGCGGGCCGTTCGACGCGCACGATCGCCGCTTCGTAGAAGAGATGGTGGCCAATACGGCCTGCGAGATCTACGTCAACAAGATCCTGCGGCCGAACCCACTGCTGACCGAGGCAGCTGTCGTACCACATGTCGAGCGGCAGAGCTACCTGCAATCCAAGCTCATGTTTCCTGATGTCGGCCCGGCCCCGGGTTCGGAGGAGACGCGACGTGGTACCCTGAACAGCGAACCGTGGGCCACATTCCGCAACCAGACTGCGGTGCTCTCGAGCGGCGGCAAAGAGAGTCTGCTCAGCTACGGCCTGCTGAAGGAACTCGGATACGAGACGCACTCCCTTTTCGTCAACGAATCGGGTCGCCACTGGTACACGGCCCTCAACGGGTATCGCCACCTGGCTGCCACGGACCCGGATCGTACGGTGAGGATCTGGACGAGCGCGGACCGCGTGTTCAACTGGATGCTTCGCCGGCTGCCGCTCGTCCGGCCGGACTACAACCGCATTCGAGCCGACGAGTATCCGATTCGCTTGTGGACGGTCGCTGTATTCCTGTTCGGAGCGCTTCCCGTGATGAGGCGGCGAGGACTCTCGAGGCTCGTGATAGGGGACGAGTTCGACACGACACGCCAGGTGAAGTTCCGAGGCATCGTGCACTACGACGGGCTGTATGATCAGAGCCGCCTCTTCGACAACGCGCTCTCCCTCTATTATCGCCGCAAGGGGTGGGGCGTCTCACAGTTTTCGCTCCTCCGTCCGATGTCGGAACTGCTGGTCGAGAAGGTCCTCGTCGAACGATATCCGGAACTTCAACGCCACCAGGTTTCGTGTCACGCGGCCTCCGTGAAAGGCGAGCGGGCGATTCCCTGCGGCCGGTGTGAGAAGTGCCGAAGGGTCGTGGCAATGCTTACCGCGGTCGGTGGCGATCCGACGCGCTGTGGCTACACCGTAGATCAGGTGCAGCCCTGTCTGGACGCGGCAGCTGCGCAGGGCCTGCACCAGGAGGAAGTGGCTGAAGCCCAGCTGATGTGGATGCTGGCCCAGCAGGGCCGGCTCACCTCCGACCAGATACCGAAGAATGCGAAGGCAGGCCCGAAGGGACCCCATCCCGAGGCCCTGTCGCTGCGGTTCGACGACCGGCACGCGCCGGTTCAGTCGATCCCTGCCACGCTCCGTCGCCCGCTGTTCGGCATGCTGCTCGAGCATGCCGAAGGCGCGGTCCGGAGGTCAGGCCGAGCGTGGGTCGCATTCGACCTGATCAACGATCCCTCTCTGGCACGTCCGTACCGGTTCGAGGCGGCTTCAGTAGATCCCGGGGGGACCGAAGGGCGCTCGTCCACGGCGGCCCGCGACTACCTGCTGGCCGAGTTGACATGGCCGGAAGCCGAACGCAGGCTGGCGGAAGTGGACATCGCGCTCCTCCCCGTCGGCGCCATCGAGCAACACGGCCCGCACCTGCCGCTCGACACCGACGCATGGGACGCCGATCAGATCTGCCGCGAAGTCGGTCGGCGCTGCGCCGTTCCGCGGCCGCTGGTGCTGCCGCTGATTCCGTACGGTGTGTCCTACCACCACCAAGACTTTCCGGGGACGATTTCCGTCGGGCCCGACACGCTGGCGCGAATGGTATACGAAGTGGGCATGAGCGCGGCGCAGAATGGAATCTCGAAACTGGTGATCATCAACGGCCATGGCGGCAACATGCCGACCCTCAAATACGCGGCGCAGATGATCAACCGGGACGCGCACATATTCACCTGCGTGGACACGGGAGAGACGAGCGATGCGGACATCGCGCGCCTCGCCGTGACGAGAGAGGACGTCCACGCCGGCGAGATCGAGACGAGCACGGCCCTGGCTACCCGACCCGAGCTCGTGGACGTCACCCGGCTCAAGAAGTTCGTGCCGAAGTTCTCGAGCCAGTACCTCGACTTCTCGTCCGAGTATAGCGTCGAATGGTATGCACACACGTCGCGAATCTCACCGACGGGGGTGCTCGGAGATCCCACGAAAGCAACCGCCGAGAAGGGCCGTGCGATGTGGGAAGCGATGATCTCCCATCTCGTGAGCTTCGTTGAGGGGCTGAAGCCGCTCTCGCTCGCCGAGATCCACGAACGGAAGACCTGACGGGAACGCGCCACGTGCGAATTCGAAGCCTGGAAGCATGGCGGGTCGACCTCGCTCTCAGAGAACCGTACGAGATCGCGTACGAGACTATTGACACAGCTCCAAACGTGTTTTTCAGAGTCGTCACCGACTCGTTCGTCGGGTATGGGTGCGCGGCACCGGCCCCGGAGGTAACCGGGGAAGATGCGGATTCCGTGCTTCGATCACTCTCGGACATCGCGGATCCGGTGCTGCTCGGCGCGGATCCGCTGCGGCCGGCGCACATCCTCGAGGAGCTTCGTACACCTCTCGCCGGACAGCCCTCGGTGCTCGCGGCAATCGACATGGCGCTGCACGACATCTTGGGGAAGCGGGCCGGCCTGCCATTGTGGCGTCTGCTCGGCGGATACCGCGATCGCATGCGGACCAGTGTCACCGTTGGAATCCTGCCGCTCGAGGAGACAGTATCGCGAGCCCGAACATTCGTGGAGCAGGGGTTCCGCTGCCTGAAACTGAAGGGCGGACGGGACCCGGAACTGGATGCCCGGCGGGTACTCGCCGTGCGGGAAAGCGTCGGCCCGAGAATCGAGCTCCGGTTCGATGCAAATCAGGGGTACTCGGTAGAGGATTCGCAGTTCTTCGTCGAGGCGACGCGCTCGGCGAAGCTGGAGGTGTTCGAGCAGCCGACGCCGGTCGGCGAACCCGATCTCCTTGGCAGGGTGACGGAGTCGGTGCACCTGCCAGTGATGGCCGACGAGAGCCTGCTGACTCTGCGGGATGCGTTTCGGATCGCACGCCGGGGCCTGGCGGACATGGTCAACATTAAGCTGATGAAGGTGGGCGGGATCGCCGAGGCGTTGGCCGTAAACGCCGTTGCCCGTTCGGCCCGGCTCGAAGTGATGGTGGGTTGCATGGACGAATCGGAGCTCGCGATCGCCGCGGGGCTGCACTTCGCGCTCGCTCGCCCGAACGTCGTGTACGCCGACCTGGACGGCCACCTCGATCTGATCGATGATCCCGCTGCCGGGACGGTCCTGATGAGAAACGGGATTCTCTTTCCCTCGGACCGGCCCGGCCTCGGTCTGGACGGCGACCTGTAGCCGTCACCGACCCGACCGGTGCACCGCAGCACCGCAGCACCGCTTCACTCCGCGCCCGCCGCCTCATACATTGGTGTTCCGTCAGAAGTATGTCGGCGCGGCCATCCGCAGACATCCGCTCGACGGGCCCACGGCCGTGGTGCAGGAGGCAACATGGCGCGCGTACAGCAGCAGGAGGCAGCATGGCGAGGTTCACCGACGAAGAGTTGATGCGGAAGGTGCAGGAGGGCTTCATCGTCGAGTCCGAGGCGGACATGACGGAGTCGTACAAGAAGGCCCTGATCAACCAGATCACGGTCCAGGGGGACACCGAATTGATGAGTGCTCCCGCCTACTGGATGGCCTCGAAAGACGCTCCGTCCACCAACACGATGGTTTCCGCCACCGCGATCATCCAGGATGAGCTCGGGCACGCGAACATCGCCTACCGTCTGCTGCAGGACCTCGGGGTGGACACGGACGCCCTGCTGTACGACCGGCCTCCGAACAAGTTCAAGAATCCCTTCGGGTTCGACCAGCCGCTCGCTAACTGGGCGGAACTGGTGAGCGCGCACGGGATGTACGATCGGGCTGGAATCACGCTGCTCAGCGATGTGCACCGTCACACCTCCTACGGTCCGCTCAAGCGCGCGCTGGTAAAAGTCGGCATGGAAGAGAACTTCCACCTTCGGCACGGCGAGGCGTGGATGAAGAAGCTGTGCGAAGCGGGCGGAGAAGGCCGGGATCTTGTTCAGCGCGCCGTGGACTGGATGTTCCCGATGGGCGTCGAGTGGTTCGGCATGCCCGACGACCGGAAGCATCACAACGCCCAGCTCGATTTCAAACTCAAGGGAATGACCAACGATCAGCTCCGGAGCACGTGGCTGAAGGCTGTCGTGCCGCTGTGCGAGTCGCTCGGACTCGACGTGCCGGCACACAGCGATCCGGACACGGGCGAAGTCGAGCTGGAGTATGGATTCCCCTGCGAATGGGACGCGGACGATCGGGTGTGGCTGCACGACCAGCCGATCACCTGGGACCAGGTGTGGGAGCGCTGGCGCGCGCGCGGACCGATGAACGAGGAATTCGTCAATTCAGTCCGCAGGAGTCGTGGATCGATCGAACGGATGCTCGCCGCGTGAGCCGATTGGTTCAACTGACGCGGAGGACGAGCGCCGACCAGGGCTACGAGTCGGACATCGAGCGCGGCATGGACTTCTCGGCCGTGTTCGCCGAGACGATCGGACAGAACCCGGACTTCCAGCTGGAGATCCCGGAATGGGATACGCCGCCGGCCGATCTGCGCGAAGCAGCATGGCGCGCGTTGCACGAGGTCGCGGATCCCGAGTTTCCCATCTCGCTGCCGGACCTGGGACTCGTGTACGACGTAGAGACGGAAGACGAAACGGTCCGGGTGACGGTCACATTCACCGCCTCGGCCTGTCCGTGCATCGAGTTCATCAAGTGGGACATCCGCGAGCGACTGCTCGAGGAGCCGGGAATCGCGGAAGTCATCATCGAGGTTACGTGGGACCCGCCCTGGACGACAGAACGGATCACCGAGCGAGGCCGGACCGCCCTGCGGAAAGCAGGGGTCTCGATCTGATGAAGGAGAGATCATGGGCCACCTGAGCGGCGAGCACCTGTACGAGATCTTCGCCCGCCAGAAGCGCGCGGACCGGCTGGAGCACATCGGGGCCGTCTCGGCCCCGAACCCGGAACTGGCGCGAGTATATGCCTGGAAGACGTACGACGAGGCGACATGGTTCGAGATGGTCGTGGCCCCGCGTGACGCCTTCCGCGCCGTTAATCGGGACGAGGTCCCATTCACATTGCACCCCGTGGAGATTGTATGAGTCTGGTCCGAACGGACAGCTTCAAGTCGGCGGATGAACTGTCGGATCCCGTGCGCGAAGCGCTCGCGGCGACGTTGCTTTCACTCGCGGACAACAAGCGGATCCTCGGGATGCGCTACGGAGAGTGGATTCTCGGCGCACCGACCCTGGAGTCGGGAATCGCCTGCTCCGCGATGGCGCAGGACGAGTGGGGGCATGGCCGGATCCTGTATGCGACGCTCAAGGACTTCGGCTTCGATCCCGGCATTCTCGAGCACGACCGCCCGTCCGACGAATACCTGAGCTCGGAGCTGCTCGACTCGACCGTCGAGGAATGGCCCGATCTGCTGGCGCTGAACCTGCTGTTCGATGCGGCACTGTCGGTACAGGTCGAGGCGCTCACGAACAGCAACTACGAGCCGATCCACTTCAAGACCCGCAAGTTACTGGAAGAGGAGAGATTCCACTTCGAGCACGGTCGGGGGTGGGCTCTCCGGCTGAGCGAAACGGCGGCCGGGCGCGAGTCGCTCGAAGCGGCGTTTCGAAAGGCGATGGGGCCGAGCCTCCGCTGGTTCGGGCGCTCGGAATCCGCGTTCGGACAGCTGCTCGAGTCGGCCGGTGTGTCGGCGGGCGATCCGGATGTCCTGCGTCAGGCATGGCTCGATCGAGTGGTTCCGGTGCTGGCGGAGGCCGGGCTGGAGAAGCTCGCAGCGGAGTTCGAGGCCAACGCGGGGCTGGACTGGTCCGGCTGGAATCCCGAACGCCGGCGCGGCGGAGACGGGGGGCCCGACGCCGAGACCCTGGCTCGGATTCGCGGGGATAAGAACCGCAGCATGCTGATGGACTGACCGTGACCGATCAAGGTCCGTCCCGTCCGAAGGTCCGCGGGCTCGGGAAGCCAATGTCCAGCGCCATGATCCCGGCCTCCGTGGAGTGCCCCTTCTGCTCCGGGACCGACACCGAGCAATTCTCGGCCTTCGGTTCCGCGCTCTCCGTGAGCCAGTACTGGTGCCGGAAGTGCCGTACCGTCTTCGAGTGGATGAAGTGGCGAGATACGGAGGTGTGAATCGCGGGCGGGCGCGTGCGATTCGGACCATTGCGAGTTCCCTCGCATTCCTCGCGCTCGTCTCGCTGGGCTCCATGACCGCGGCCCGCCCGGCCACAGCCCAGGATCTCGAGCCGCGCGCGTTCTCGCCGGCGCCTACCGGGCTGAACTTCGTGGCACTGGGCTATGCCTATTCGTGGGGCAACGTGTTGTTCGACCCCGCGATTCCGATCACGGACGGTGATGCGAACGTTCACTCCCTCGTCGGGGCGTACCTCCGGACAATCGACTTCTTCGGAATGTCGGGCAAGGTGGACGCCGTCGTTCCCTATGCGATGCATGGAAAGTGGACCGGGCTCGTCGAAGGGGTGCCTGACAGCACGACGCGAAGCGGCTTCGGGGATCCGAGTTTCCGGCTGTCCGTGAATTTCATTGGGGCGCCGGCGCTGGATCTGCCGGATTTCGTTAAGCACAAGTACGGCACGATCGTCGGTGCGAGTCTTCAGGTCCGCGCACCGCTGGGGGAATATGACCCGACCAAGCTGATCAACCTCGGCTCGAACCGCTGGACGTTCAAGCCGCGTGTTGGCGTCTCCCAGCCGATCGGCAGGTGGATCATCGAGGGGCACGCGACCGCGTGGTTCTTCACCGACAATCCGAATGCGCTCGGATTCCGCCTGTCGCAGGACCCGCTGTGGGCCGTGGATGCACACGTCGCCAGGCTGTTCGGAAAGGGAATCTGGGCATCGGTGGATCTCGGCTACATCATCGGCGGACGCACAGCCAAGGACGGTGAGCCGAGCAGCGAGACGCAGAAGAGCGCCCGGGTCGGAGCGACCCTGGCGATCCCGCTGGCCACGCGTCACTCGATCAAACTCGGGTATTTCGCGGGCCTGTACACCCGCCTCGGATCCGACTTCGACAACCTCGCTGTCGTCTATCAGTACCGCTGGGGCGGCGGGATCTGAGTGACTGACCGACTCCCGGCGATCGCCCGTGTCTGACGAGAAACGGCCGGCCCTCCCGGCCCGGGTATGGCGATCCATCTTCCGCACACCGCTGACCCCGGAGTCCGAACGCGAGCGCAAGCGCGTCGTGCTCGACCACCTGGTGCTCCACCTGCGCCCCGTTCGCGTGCCGACCCGGACCCTGCCGTTCACCCACACGTTCGGTCTGGGCGGTATGTCGGCAGTCCTGGTCCTGCTGCTGATCCTCAGCGGCGTGTTGCTGATGTTCGTGTACGAGCCCTCGCCGGAGCGGGCCTACGGATCGATCCTGCGGCTTCGGGACGAGGTCAGGTTCGGCGGATTCGTGCGAGGGATTCACCACTGGAGTGCGAATCTGCTGGTGATCGTCGTGTTCCTGCACCTGCTCCGTACCTTCTTCACGGGCGCGTTCCACGGAGCGCGGCAGTTCAACTGGGTAATCGGAGTCCTGCTTCTGCTCGGGGTGGTGGCGTCGAACTTCACCGGCTACCTGTTGCCGTGGGACCAGCTGTCGTACTGGGCGATCACGATCGTCACCGGGATGCTGGGCTACGTTCCGCTGGCCGGCGAGTGGTTGCAGCGCACGGCCCGGGCGGGAACGGAAATCGGGGCCTCGACGCTGATCCTGTTCTACACCCTGCACACGACCGTGCTGCCGGTGCTGCTGGTCGCGATCATGGCGTTCCACTTCTGGCGAGTGCGCAAAGTCCGCGGTGTCGTGATTCCCTATGCTTACGGCGAGACCCCGGACGAGAAGCCGGCCACGACCCTGTTCGTCCCCGACCTGCTGGCGCGCGAGTTTTCGGTGTCGCTTATTCTCACGGCCGCGGTGCTCGTGACGGCCCTGCTGTTCTCCACCGGAATCGGGGCTCCAGCCAACCCGGGCATGAGCCCGAACCCTGCCAAGGCGCCCTGGTACTTCATGGGCGTGCAGGAGTTGCTGCTGCATTTTCACCCGCTGTTCGCGGTCGTCCTCATTCCATTGGCCGGTATCGTGGCGCTGCTCGCGATTCCGTACCTGAAGTACGACGCGGAGATCGCCGGTCCTTGGTTTCTCACGGCACGGGGGCGGGACACGGCTCGTACGGCGGCGCTGGTGGCATTCGGGATGACGTTGGCCTGGGTTCTGCTCGATGAGTTCGTGCTCGATTTCGGGCGCTGGCTTCCGTGGCTGCCTGGTCAGGTGTCTGAGGGGTTGATTCCCGTGGCGATCGGGATCTTGATGCTCGCCGGGTTGCTCGCCCGGCTGAAGAGATCGACCGCGGCGACGAAGAACGAGACCGTGCAGGCCGCCTTTGCCGCAGTCACGACGGCGTTCCTCGTCCTCACCGCGATCGGGATCTGGTTCCGAGGACAGGGAATGGCCCTCACGTGGCCCTGGAGAGTCTAGAATGCCCACTCGTCGCGGATTCCTGGGAAGAATGTGGCTGACGCTCGGCGGGGTCGCCCTGGTCGAGTACGCCTGGCTGGCGTTCGAATTCCTCAGGCCACCGCGAGAGTCGACCGCGGCGCTGCCGATCGTCAACGCCGGTCCGCTGGACGCCTTCGACCCGGGCAGCGTCACGGCGTTTCCGGAGGGGAAGTACTACCTCGTTCGCCTTGAGGACGGCGGATTCCTGGCGCTTTCGCGTACCTGCACGCACCTCGGGTGCACCGTGCCGTGGGTGGAGGAGGAAGGACGATTCCTCTGTCCCTGCCACGCTTCGGCGTTCGACCTGCGAGGCGTCGTGTCGAATCCCCCGGCCCCCCGCCCGCTCGATACGCACCCGGTCCGCATCGAAAACGGGATCGTCAGGGTTGATCTCGGGCGCACAGTGCGTCGCGAGTCGTTCGACCGCGACCAGGTGACGTACGCGTGAATCGACGCGCCCCGACACCCGAGGCCGCCGCTGCCGAGCGAGACCCGTTACTGGGGTGGAAGCGCGCGGGTCTCGCCGCGACGATCCTGATCGTGCTGACGGTCCCCCTGTATGCGCTGAAGGAGGGGCGAGTCCGGGCGGGCCGCGCCGCGAGCGCGGTCGTCGTGGACGAGTTCGTCGGCGTGGATGCCTGCGCCGAGTGCCACGAATCGGCCACGGAGGCCTGGCGCGGATCGAATCACGACAACGCGATGGCTGTGGCCAGCCCGGAGTCCGTGCGCGGCGATTTCGAGGACACGGAATTCGAGCACGACGGGATCACGACGCGCTTCTCCCGCAGGGACGGCAAGTACTTCGCATGGACGGAGGGCCCGGACGGGGAGATGGCCGAGTTCGAGGTTACGCACACCTTCGGCTGGGAGCCGCTCCAGCAGTATCTCGTGCCATTTCCAGGCGGTCGCCTGCAGAACCTGACGATCGCCTGGGACACGGAGCGGGAGGAGTGGTTCGACCTGTATCCCGACCACGACTACCCGGCGGGTGACTGGCTGCACTGGACCGGAGCGGCAATGAACTGGAACGGCATGTGCGCGGAGTGCCATTCCACGAACCTGCAGAAGGGGTACGATCCGCAGACAGGGACCTTCAATACCACCTGGTCCGAGATCAACGTGAGCTGCGAAGCCTGTCACGGACCGGGGTCCCGGCACGTGGCCTGGGCGGAGATCCCGGAGATGGCTCGCCCGCAGATCGACGACTACGGGCTGGTCGTACCGACCAGCGGCACCACGAACCGGCAACAGGTCGAGTTGTGTGCTCCCTGCCACGCGCGCCGTACCGAGCTCGGTGACTACGACCATACGGACATCGAGCTGCTGGACCACCAGATCCCGGCGGTGCTCGACGAGGGCCTGTATCACCCGGACGGACAGATCCTCGACGAGGTGTACGTCTACGCCTCGTTCACCCAGAGCAAGATGTTCCGCAATGACGTGCGCTGCGCCGACTGCCACGACGTGCACAGCCTCGAACTGCACGAGGAGGGGAACGCGCTCTGCCTCCAGTGCCACCGGTCGGACACCTACGACGTGTACGAGCACCACTTCCACGAGCCGCTGACCGAGGCCGGGGAGGAAAACGCGGGCACCTACTGCATCGAATGTCACATGCCGCAAAAGCCGTACATGGTCGTGGACTGGCGAGCCGATCACAGCATCCGGATTCCGCGCCCCGACCTGACGCTCGAGCTCGGGACGCCCAACGCCTGCTCGCAGGCGGGGTGTCACGACGACGAGACGGATCAGTGGAATGCCGACCATTACACGGAGTGGTACGGGCAGAAACGACGTTCCCACTACGGGACGACCTTCGCTGCGGCGCGTCGTGGAGACCCGGAGGCCGGGGCGGCCCTGGTCTTGCTGGCCCGCGATCCGCTGTATCCACCGATCGTGCGGGCGACGGCCCTGTCGTTGCTGCGGGGCTATCCCGGCGACTCCACCACGGCAGCGCTGCGTCTCGCCCTGCAGGATGAAGACGCCCTGATCCGCTACACCGCCGCCGAGGCCGCCACGGCTTCGTCCCAGCAGGAGCTGGTGGACCTGCTGGCCCCGCTGTTGTTCGACGCGACGCGAGCGGTACGCGGGATGGCGGCGAGCCGGCTCGCGGGTCAGCCGCCCGGGCTGTTCAAGCCGTACCAGGCCGAGGCCCTGGACGAGGTGGTGGCGGAGTATGTCTCGTCCATGGAGTACTCGCTCGACTTCGCGTTCGCCGGGCACAACCTGGGCAATCTGTACGTCGCCCTCGGAGATCAGGCCCTGGCCGAGTCCTACTACCGCTCCGCGACCGAGATCGATGACGAATTCCTGCCGGCGAAGATGAATCTCGCGGTCCTGCTGAACGCGCAGGGACGGAACGCCGAGGCCGAACAGCTGGTGCGCGAAGTCCTCGAGGTCGATCCCGAGTTCGGCGAAGCCGTCTACAGTCTGGCGCTGCTCAGCGCCGAAGCCGGCCGTGTGGAGGAGGCGGCAGACCTGCTGCGCCGGGCGACGGAGCTGATGCCCGACCGTTCACGGGTGTTCTTCAACCTGGCACTGGCAGAGCAGCAGCTCGGCCGGCTGGACGAGGCCGAGGCGGCGTTTCGCGGGGCTCTCGAGCTCGAACCGGACAATCTCGACTACCTGTCGGCCCTGGCGGACCACTACGCGCGACGGCAGGATCTTACCGGCTTGAAAGAGATCGCCGACCGGCTGGAGGCCACGCATCCTTCCGCCCCGATCACGGGGCAGGTGAGGGCCGTGGTCGACCAGGTGGAGGGGTCGGGAGGGGGCTAGGCGGGAGTTGGGTGGGGGCTGCGCATCCGATTCACAGCTCATTCAGACGCGTGAAGGCCCGGCCGGAACTGCTTCCGACCGGGCCTTTGGCTGTCCGACCGAAGTCGGCTCAGACATTCAGAGCTGCTGGAGGTCTACCGTCCGCCCGGAGGCATGTTCTCCACCAGGTAGCGGGTCAGCAGTTCCCGCAGATGCCGGCTCGTTCCCTGGCCCTCGAAGATCCCATGCGACCGGTTCGGATAGGCCATCATGGTGAATGCCTTGTTGTGCTTGATCAGCTCGTTCACCACGGCTTCGGTATTCTGATAGTGAACGTTGTCGTCACCCGTCCCGTGCACGATCAGGAGGTCTCCCTCCAGGCCACTGGCGAACGTGAGTGGGGCCGATTGGTCATAGCCCTCGGCGTTCTCGTCCGGCAGCCCCATGTACCGCTCCGTGTAGATCGTGTCGTAGTACTTCTCGTGACCCACGGGAGCCACGGCCATGCCGAGACTGTAGAGCTCCGGGTAGCGGAACAGTGCGTTCAGCGTGTATACGCCTCCACCGCTCCAACCCCAGGCTCCAACTCGCGACGGATCGATATAGCTGCGCTCGGCCAGCAGCTGTCGCACGGCGGCCGCCTGGTCGGCGGAAGCGATCTGACCGGTCTGCCTGTAGATCACCTTCCGGAACTGTCGGCCCTTGGGCGACGGAGTGCCGCGATTGTCGATCGAGGCGACGATGTATCCCTTCTGCGTGAGCATCAGGTGCCACAGGTAGTTGAAGCCGCCCCACGCGTCCGTGACCGTCGTGCCGGCCGGACCCGTGTATCCGTAGACGAGCATCGGATACTGCTGTCCGGGGACGATGTCGAGCGGCTTCATCATCCAGCCGTCCAGCTCGACCCCGTTCACATTGACGGTGAAGAACTCGGATTCGCCCCTGGTCAACGCGGCAACGGTGGCCTTGAGATCGGCGTTGTCCACCAGGGTCCGAGCCGTCTGGTGATCCGGGAAGCTGACCAGCTCGGTAACGGGCGGAACGCCGAACTGGGACCAGGTATGGAACGCCCACTGGCCGTTGGGTGACATCGTGTAGCGGTGCACGCCGGGCTGGCCGGCCGGGGTCACGCGCTCGGCGGGACTGCTACCGTCCAGCCGAGCCCGGTACAGGTAACGCTGGGTCGCATTCGTCGGAGAGGCCAGGAACCACAGCCAGCCGTTCTCGGTGTCCACGAGTTGAATGCTGATCACGTCCCAGCCACCGAAGGTGATGGGCTGCATTGCCTTCCCGTCCCGACTCACGCGGTACACGTGGCGGAAGCCGGTGGTCTCGCTGGTCCAGATGAAGTACTGACCGCCGTCGATCCACTCCCACTCGTCCACCGTGTTGACCCATGCCTCGTCCTGTTCCGAACGAATCGGGGTCATCGCTCCGGTAGCCACATTTCCCAGCATTACCGTGTTCGTGTTCTGCAGCCGGTTCATCCGCTGGATGACGATTTCATCCGAGTTCCCGGCCCACTCCATGCGCGGGATGTAGTTGTCGCGCAGGTCGCCGGGAACATCGAACCAGGCGGTCTCGCCACCGGCCGCGGACACGACGCCGACGCTGGCGGCGGAGTTTCGCTCGCCTGCCTTCGGGTACTGGACGGGAATCGTGTAGGAGTAGAGAGAATCCGTGTTGTTGATCATGTCGAATTCGCGGATTCCCTCGGCGTCCAGCTGCCAGTAGGCGATCCACCGTCCATCCGGGCTCCAGCGGAAGCCGTCCCGGGCATCGAATTCCTCCTCGTACACCCAGTCGAAGGTGCCGTTGATGATCGTCCGCGACCCGTCTTCGGTCAGCCGTGTCAGGCTGCCCGAAGAGATGTCCTCGACGTACAGGTCATAGCCACGTCTGTACGCGACGCGCGTTCCCGCAGGATCGAACTTCGCGAACATCAGGGACGACTCTTCCGCGTCGCCGCCGAGCTTGCGCAGGGCGCCGGTCGCCATGTCGTAGACCCAGTAGTCACCCCGCGTGTTGCGGCGCCACACGCGCTTGGAATTCGTGAAAATCAGCAGCCTGTTTCCATCGGGCGACCATTCGTAGCCCTCGATGCCGATCGCGCCGCTGCCATCGGACGGAATGAGGCTCGAAGCCCTTATCAGGAGGGACCGCTCACCGGTCCGGGTGTCGTACTTGACGAGGTCTCGACCCTGTCCATCCTCAGACTGCTCGAGCGTCGTGTAGGCCTCGCCGTCGTCCAGCCAGCGTGCGGGGCCGAAGAATCCACCCCTGAAGTCGGCGGAGAACAGGCGGTCGAGCGTGACGATGCCCAGGTCTGTCTCCTGAGCCGCTGCCGGGGAGGGAGCCAGGGCGAATATGGTCGCGAGCGCAACCGTCCACGACCGTACGTTCCGGAACATGGTGCGTCCTTCCGTTTCAGGTGACCGGGCGGAACGGACCGGTCCCGCCTCCTGCGGGTCCCTTTCGGGACGGACATCAATGTAACACGCGTGCCAGAGGAGGAAAGAAGGATCAGTACCCGAACAGCCTCAGCAGATCGTTCAGCACTGCGAAGGTCATGAAGAACATGATCACGGTCGCCCCGGCTACGGTGCTGTACCGGCGCAGGACGGCGGGGAGCGGTCGCCCCACGGAGGCCTCGAACACCAGCAGCGCGAAATGACCCCCGTCGAGCACGGGAATCGGCAACGCGTTGAGGATCGCCAGGTTCAGCGACAGGAACGCGAGGAAGGCGAGGAACTGGTTCCAGCTCATGCGCAGCGTCCGCTCGCTGACCCGAGCGATCTCAATCGGCCCACTCAGCTGGCGGATCCCGATTGCTCCCGTGGCCAGCAGGCCTCCGCTCTGGGCGATCAATTTCGCTGTGCGGCCGACTTCGCGCGTCCCGGCAACGAGTCCCTCCGACAGGTCGTTGTCGACCGGCTCCGGCGCGGCGGGGATCAACGCTTCGAGTAGTTGGATTTTCGCGTTCTCGGCGGCCGGGACCCAGACCCGGTGACTCGAACCATCGTCGAATTCGAGCGTGTGAAAGCCCTCCTCCGTACCGAGTAACGTGAGCGCGAGATCACTCCAGTCGGACACCGGGCTGGCGTCGACCTGGGTGATCGTTCGATTCGACGGGACGCTCGACCAGCCTGCCGTGGGAGGCAGGATACTCTGATCGACTTCAACCACGCGGGCCGCGACGGGACCGGACCAGTCACCCGTAATCGAGACGAGGCTGTAGAGGAAAAGGGCGAGCAGGGCGTTTGCTGCAACACCGGAACCGATCACTACCAGACGTTTCCAGCGCCTCTGAAAGGCAAACCCGTTCGGCCACAGCTCACGTTCCTCCTCGGTACCGCGCATTCCTTCGATGCGCACATAACCGCCCAGCGGTACCAGGGCGAGCCGGTACTCCGTTCCTCGCCAGCTGCGCTTGAGAAGTGCGGGGCCGAATCCGACGGAGAACGACGTGACCGGCATGCCGAGATACCTGGCCGCGACGAAGTGACCGATCTCATGCACGAAGATCAGCACATCCGCTACCAGGATCATCAACAGGGCCGTCAGCACCGTGTCGCCTCCTCCGTTCCCTGAGTCGCGTTCTTGATGTCCAAGCCGTAGCACTCGCCACGAGGCTCGTCGGTCCCGGAAGACCCGGGTGCAAGAACTGGACGGCCGTCGACGAACTTCGGGAAGGGCCAGGATGGTTGCCGGCAGACAGGCCCGGCGATCCCCGGAAAGCATTGCAAATTCAACCCGAACCGCATCGACCGGCTGGGCCGACGTCGAGTCGTGACCTGGTGGAGGAACGAATGAAGCCTCCGTTTCTGTTGCGTCCAGGCAACGCGGGCCTGCGGCGTGATTCCAACGACGAACGCCGTCCCGCCTATCTCAAGTTGCCGCAAGAACCTGAGGGGCTATCTTCTTCGCCGCTCTGAACCGGGCACCCGCGCAGGAGTCCGGTGGAATCTCACGTGCAATGTTCCGGCTCGGCCGGCGGCAGGAGGAGAACCGATGGGTCAATGGATGACGAGGGGCAGGCCGCTCGCCACACGCGCTGGGATCGCCATCGTGGCGATTGTCGCGCTCGGCGGAATGGCCGCCTGCTATCCAGGCGACATATCCAGTGTCCAGGAAACTCAGGTCGTGATCACGACCTACGAGAAAGATTTCGATTTTTCATCACAGCGTACGTACGCGATGCCGGACACGGTGGTCGAAATCTGTGATGTAGAGAATCCCGATCCCGGCTTCCCGATCAATTGCGACGAGGAAAGCCGGATCGACTACGATCACACGAACGATGCGACGTTCGTAGCCCGCGCGAAACAGAACATGAACGCGCTCGGCTATACGGAGATCGATTGGGAAACGGTCAACGAAAACAACCTGCCCGACGTCGCGCTGATCATGATGGTGACCGTGAACCGGTGGACCGCAGTTACCTACTGGGGGTGCGGCGGTTACTGGGGCTGGTGGGGCTGGTATCCGCCCGGCTGGGGCTGCGGCTATCCCACGGCCACTTCATGGGAGCAGGGCACCCTGATCACCGACATGCTCGATCCGAGCGGGGCCTCGAACGAGACGATTCCGTCCGTGTGGTCCGGTGCGGTGAACTCCGTTCTGTCGAACAGCAGCGCGACAAACGTCAATCTGGCCGTCAGCGGCATCGATCAGGCGTTTGACCAATCCAAAGACTACCTGATGGTCCAGTAGGACCGAGGCGAATCCGAATTGGAGAAGAAGATGAGATTGCTCAAGAGAGCGCTCGCCTCGGTGGCCCTTCTGGTGGCCTTCAGCGGCGAAGCGCAGGCGCAGGACTGGTGGTGGGGAATCACATACAACATGTCGGCGACGTCGAGCCTTCCGGGCACTTCCGACTCCGACGGAAACTTCGTGGACGACTTCAGCTTCCGCGGGATCGGAATCGAGGCCCGGTACGCTCCAGAGCGGGGCGGAAATCTATCCTACGGCTTCTCGGGCAGCTGGAATGTGCTGAATGAAAAGACCGATGAGGTTGTCAACCTGCCGGGCGCGGACCTGAGCGGCACGCAGCTC
>Ga0316201_10000653_pt1 | contig 20762 bp, 11 predicted proteins | sample CS6wburrow_MG_FD_204516 | JGI IMG/M metagenome (GOLD analysis project Ga0316201, IMG submission 204516) | Coastal sediment microbial communities from Delaware Bay, Delaware, United States - CS-6 worm burrow | ecosystem: Environmental > Aquatic > Marine > Coastal > Sediment | place: USA... | reverse complement strand
CTTTTAAATTCAGGTGTTTATAATGGTACTGGTAATCCTGTATCACTAGATGAAGTTGTTTCCCTTGTAGATGAAATCGCAGCTGATGGCTTTGCTTTGGAATCAGGGTATTTTAGCATATTCGAAGAGAGTGCTGATACAGAAACCGTGTTTTGGTTACCCATGAATGTTAGCTTTCTGATCTACGGATCTTTGCATTACAACCAAGCTGGTGGGGGTTGGAATGGCTTCAGTACCCTGGCTGAATTTTATGATATGTTTGAAGGGGATTCGGATAACAATGCTTTCGGATTGGGTCAGGAAGAGCGTAGAGGATTTGTGCCGGGTATAAATGAATCGAATGAAATAAACAAAGGGATAGGATATGGCTTCCTTATAGGACAACAATACAATGCAGATGGCACTAAAGCAAAAGACCGTACTGGTAATGACTTGGTATTTACCAAGGAATTTCCTGGTCTGATCGGTGTTGGTGAGGCTGATGGTATTCGCGTACTTAAATATCACCCAAGTAAGGACAACGGATTTACAAATCATACTATTATTTTTAGGTATGCAGATGCCCATTTAATGAAAGCCGAAGCCATTCTTCGTTCTGGTGGCGACGCCACCGCCATGGTGAATGAACTTAGAGCACTAAGAGGTGCTACACCACTGGGTACAGTATCTGAAAGCGACTTATTGGAAGAAAGGGGTAGGGAATTATATCTTGAATTGGTTAGAAGAACAGATATGATTCGTTTTGGACAATTTACCAGAAATTGGGAGTTTAAAGACCCAAAGTTTATCGGTGATGAAACCAAAAATTTGTATCCGATTCCGTCAAATGCCCTGCTTTCTAACCCTAATTTGGTTCAGAATCCAGGATATTAAGAAGGTTAGTTAGGTATTATAATGGCTTTCCCATGAGCACAACTAAAATGATATTAAAAACCATGGAAAATAACTGTGACTTTTAACTATATAAAATGAACAATAGAAATAGCATGTTCGCAGCGATAATGAAATTCAAGTTGTTCTCTTTTCTTGTATTCATTTTATGTCTTTCCAATATAAGTAATGCGCAGACCAAACAACTTAAATTCACAAAAATTGAAGAATCCAATGGTGTTACTTTAGGCAAGATCAACGCTATTACCGAAGATCAGAATGGATTTATGTGGTTCGCAGATCCTACGAATGGGGCAATTGTGAGATATGATGGTAGTTATATGACCCAGTATCGGCACGATCCCAAGGATCCGGAGTCATTAGGTGGTGATTATCCCGAATGTTTGTTCGCAGATTCTGCCGGTAATATCTGGGTTGGGGCAGGCGGCTTAGACATGTTAGACCCGGTATCGGGTACTTTCACACATTATCGTCATGATCCCAATGATCCTGAAAGTTTGAGTAGCAATGGTATTAGGGCTATCCACATGGATCAGCTTGGCTATCTCTGGATAGGAACAACTGAAGGTCTGGACAGGTTGGACTTAAATACAGGAAAGTTCGATCATTTTAGCCATGATCCCAATGATCCAACAAGCTTGAGTCAGAACAATGTAAGGGCCATTTATGAAGACCGGGAAGGTACCCTTTGGATTGGGACTGGAGTGCCATGGGACCCACAAGATCTAGAGGGTGGTCTTAATAAATTTGATCGAAGCAAGGGTACTTTCACTCGCTATTTGCACGACCCCACTAATGCAAACAGTCTTGTCAGTAATAAAGTACGGGCCATATTTGAAGATAGTAAGGGTAACTTTTGGGTCGGCACTGATAAAGATGGTTTGCATACGCTTGATCGTAAGACAGGGAAGTTCACCCGTTATTCCTATGACCCAAAACATCCTGAAAAGCTAAGTCGCCCACCGGTTAATCCGGAGGTTGGCTATGATCATATTACCTTTATTTTGGAAGATGCCGAGGAAAACCTGTGGATTGGGACTATGGCGAATGGCATTAACCGGTATGACCCTGTAAGCCAAAAAATTACCCATTTTGGTAATGATGCGGATAAATCCGGAACCTTCCTGGATAATTCTGGCTGGTGGGCACATGCCTCAAGTGATGGCTTGGTTTGGCTGGCTACACAGGATGGCGAAAACTTATTTAAAATTGATCTTCAGAATATTCATATCCCACATTTTAAGTATGAGGTTGATGGTCTTTTTATGTCTTTAGTGGAAGAGGCCCCATTTTTCATGTGGATGGGTGGCAAGATTGGTTTGGTACGTAAAAACTTAAAAAACGGAAGCTCGAAGCTGTTCGCCCATGAACCGTTGAATGAAAATAGTTTAAGCGGCAATTTTATTACAGAAATAGTTAAGGACAATGCGGGGATCTTATGGGTCGGCACGCCCAGCGGCTTAAATAGATATGATGCTGAAAATGAAAACTTTACCCGCTACCTGCATGACCCAAATGATGCTACAAGTTTGAGCAATAATTATGTAGATGCTATACTTGAAGATCAGGATTTTAATTTATGGGTCGGAACAGAAACTGGTGGCTTAAATCTATTGGATAGGGATACCGGGAAGTTTACCCATTATAGAAAGAACGACAAGGATCCGAGCAGTATTGGCGATGATCATGTATCCGTTATTCTTGAAGGAGAAAAAAATGAACTTTGGATTGGGTCAGGTGCTAAGGGTGGCATAAGCCATATGGGTCGAAAGTCCGGGAAATTCAAGCATTATCTTCCAGAACTTCCAGTATATGACTTGTTTAAAGATAAGTCAGGGATTATCTGGGCGGGCACGCGCAAAGGGCTTTATAGGTATCATAAAACCTTGGACGATTTTTTTCCATTAAGCAAGGATAGCGCAGGAATTGATATTAATTCTTTTGTAATGTCAATCATCGCCGATAATGAAGATAATCTTTGGATAAGCAGCTTAACCGGGATTTACAAATTGAATAATTCCCGGGATAATTTAGTTCATTTTGGTAAAGAAAGTGGGGTAATCACCACTAATCAGGATGGGTTATTTACAGCATGCGGGTACAAGGCAAGTGATGGTAAACTATTTTTTCTTGATAGTAAGGGGTATTACGCTTTCTATCCTACTGAATTCAATATACCGCTAGATGAATCACCTTTATACTTTACCTCCTTTTGGCTTAATAACCGCTCTCTGGTGCCAGATAAAAAAGGTCCTTTAAAGGAATCGCTGAATGACACTAAGGAAATTCTACTGGATCATGATCAAAATGAGTTCGCTTTTAGTTTTACCTCAATAGATTATCGCACTTCAGCTAATAAGATAATGTATTACCAATTGGAGAATTACGACACGGACTGGCGCGAAGCACGCGTTGAGGATAAAGTGAATTATTATAGGGTACCTCCCGGCAATTACAACTTCCGCATCAAAGCCGTCAATAGCAGGAATGGGGTATGGTCAGAAAAAAGTATTGCTTTGATCGTTACACCTCCGTGGTGGACCACCTGGTGGGCATATGGTCTATATTTTGTGCTTTTTGCTGTTGCTGTCTATGCAATGGATCGGTACAAACGCAAACGATTACTCGAAAAGGCCAGAGCAGAGGCTAAGGAAAAAGAACTGGCACAGGCAAAAAAGATCAAAAAGGCATATGCTGAACTAAAAGCCACCCAAAGTCAACTGATCCAATCCGAAAAAATGGCCTCTTTGGGAGAACTCACTGCAGGTATTGCCCATGAGATCCAAAACCCGTTGAACTTTGTGAATAATTTTTCGGAAGTAAATACTGAATTGATTGAAGAATTAGAAGAAGAAAGGAAAAAAGAAATCCGTGATTTTACTAACGAGGATGATTTATTGAATAATATAAAAGAAAATGAACAAAAAATAATTCACCATGGCAAGCGGGCCGATGCCATCGTAAAGGGCATGTTGCAACATAGCCAAAGTACTAGTGGAAAAAAAGAACCCACAGACATCAATGCTTTGGCCGATGAATATTTACGATTGGCCTACCATGGACTTAGAGCCAAGGACAAATCGTTCAATGCCACTATGAAAACTGATTTTGATAAAACAATTGGCAAAATCAATATCATTCCCCAAGACATTGGAAGAGTCGTCCTAAACCTGATCACCAATGCGTTTTATGCCTGTACTGAGCGCAGTCGAAGTGCAGTCAACGAAGGCAAGAAACTCAATCAAAAAGACTACGAACCAACTGTTACCGTAACTACAAAAAAGGAGGCTGATAAGGTTATCGTTTCCGTCAAGGACAACGGCAATGGTATCCCTAAAAAGGTATTGGATAAAATCTTTCAACCTTTCTTTACAACCAAACCCACTGGGCAGGGAACGGGATTGGGATTATCCTTATCTTATGATATTGTGAAAGCGCATGGAGGGGAATTGAAGGTTAAAACAAAAGAAAATGAAGGGACAGAATTTATCATAATAATCCCACAAAATTGATATGAACAGAACTCACATTATAGCTATAATCATTGAGAAATTCAAGTTGTTCTCTTTTCTTGTATTCATTTTATGTCTTTCCAATATAAGTACTGCGCAGACCAAGCAACTTAAATTCACAAAAATTGAAGGATCCAATGGTGTTACTTTAGGCAAGATCAACGCTATTACCGAAGATCAGAATGGATTTATGTGGTTCACAGATCAGACCAATGGGGCTTTAATACGATATGATGGCAACCACATGACCCAGTATCGACACGACCCCAAGGATCCAAACTCATTAGGTGGTGATTATCCCGAATGCTTGTTCGCGGATCCTTCCGGTAATATCTGGATTGGGGCAGGTGGATTAAATAGGTTAGACCCGGTGTCGGGTACTTTTACACATTATCGTCATGATCCCAATAATCCTAAAAGTTTGAGCAGCCATGCTATTTGGGCTATCCACATGGATCATCTTGGCTATCTCTGGGTAGGAACAGCTAAAGGTCTGGACCGGCTGGACTTAAAAACAGGAAAGTTCGATCATTTCAGCCATGATCCCAATAATCCAAAAAGCCTGAGTCACAACTTGGTAAGGGCCATTTATGAAGACCTGGAAGGTACCCTTTGGATTGGGACAGGAGTGACATGGGACCCACAAGATCCAGAAGGTGGTCTTAATAAATTTGATCGAAGCAAGGGTACTTTCACTCGCTATTTGCACGACCCTACTGATGCAAACAGTCTTGTCAGTAATAAAGTACGGGCCATATTTGAAGATAGTAAGGGTAACTTTTGGGTCGGCACTGATAAAGATGGTTTGCATACGCTTGATCGTAAAACAGGGAAGTTCACCCGTTATCCCTATGACCCAAAACATCCCGAAAAGCTAAGTCGCCCACCGACAGATGCAGCGTTTTTCCTTGATCATATTACCTTTATATTAGAAGATGCCGAGGAAAAACTTTGGATTGGGACTTTAATGAATGGCATTAATCGTTATGACCCTGTAAGCCAAAAAATTACCCATTTTGGTAATGATGAAGATAAATCCGGAGCCTTTTTGGATAATACTACTTGGTGGGCACATGCTTCAAGTGATGGCTTGGTTTGGCTATCTACGCAGGACGATCACCTATATAAAATTGATCTTCATAATATTCATATCCCGCATTTTAAGGAAGATGGCCTTCCTAGGGCTTTTCTGGAAGAGGCCCCATTTTTCATGTGGATGGGCACCAATACGGGTTTGGTACGTAAAAACTTGAAAAACGGAACCTCGCAGCGATTCGTCCATGAACCCCTGAATGAAAATAGTATTAACCACAATTTTATTACAAAATTATTTAAGGACAAAGAAGGCGTCTTATGGGTCGGCACGCCTGAAGGCTTGAATAGATATGATGCCAAGACTGGAAACTTTACTCGCTACCAGCCGGACCCAAATGATGCTACAAGTTTGGGTGATGTTGTTGTGGTAAGTGATATAATTGAAGATCGGGATTTAAACTTATGGGTCGGAACAGCTGAGGATGGACTAAATCTATTGGACAGGGATACCGGGAAGTTTACCCATTATAGACCCGACGACGAGGATCCGAGCAGTATTGGCGGTGATGATGTATCCGTTGTTCTTGAAGGAGAAAAAAATGAACTTTGGATTGGATTGCGTGGTAAGGGCATAAGCAAAATGGATCGAAAATCAGGGAAATTCAAGCAATATCTGCCGGGTATTGGCACAAATGACCTTTATAAGGATAAGGCAGGGATTATCTGGGCGGGCACGCGCAAAGGGCTTTATAGGTATCATAAAACCCTGGACGATTTTTATCCACTAAGCAAGGATAGTACAGGAATTGATATTAATTCTTTTGTAATGTCAATCATCGCCGATAATGAAGATAATCTTTGGATAAGCAGCTTGTCCGGGATTTACAAATTGAATAATTCCCGGGATATTTTAGTCCATTTTGGTAAGGAAAGTGGGGTAATCCCCGTTGATAAGGATCGGTTAGTTTATGCAACCGGGTATAAGGCAAGTGATGATAAACTATTTTTTTGTGATACTAAGGGGTATTACGCTTTCTATCCTGCTGAATTCAATATACCGCTAGATGAATCACCCTTATACTTCACTTCCTTTTGGCTTAATAATCGCTTCCTGGTACCGGATAAAAAAGGGCCTTTAAAGGAAGCACTGAATGACACTAAGGAAATTCTACTGGATCATGATCAAAATGAGTTCGCTTTTACTTTTACATCAATAGATTATCGCACATCAGGTGATAAGATAATCTATTACCAATTGGAGAATTACGACACGGACTGGCGTAAAGTACGCGTTGAGGAGAAAGTGAATTACTTTAAGGTACCTCCTGGCAATTATAACTTCCGCCTAAAGGCCTTAAATGGCAGGAATGGGGTATGGTCAGAAAAAAGTATTGCTTTGATCGTGACACCTCCATGGTGGACCACCTGGTGGGCCTATGGTCTATATTTTATGCTTTTTGCTGTTGCTGTCTATGCGATGGATCGGTACAAACGCAAACGAATACTCGAAAAGGCCAGAGAAGCAACAAAGGAAAAAGAACTGGTTCAGGCAAAGGAGATCAAAAAAGCATATGCCGAACTAAAAGCCACCCAAAGTCAACTTATCCATTCCGAAAAGATGGCGTCACTCGGTGAACTCACGGCCGGCATAGCCCATGAGATCCAAAACCCGTTGAACTTTGTCAATAATTTCTCAGAAGTAAACCGTGAAATGATAGAAGAGTTAAAGGAAGAGAAAGCGAAGAATAAAAAAGTACGGGATGAAAAACTGGAAGAAGAGTTGTTGACAGATATCGATCAAAACCTGGAGAAGATCTCCCACCATGGCAAACGCGCAGATGCCATAGTTAAAGGTATGTTGCAGCACAGCCGTAGCAGTAGTGGGGTAAAAGAACCTACGGATATCAATGCCTTGGCCGATGAATATTTACGATTGGCCTACCATGGTCTTAGAGCGAAGGACAAATCGTTCAATGCCACTATGAAAACAGATTTTGATAAAAGCATAGGAACCATCAACATAATCCCCCAGGATATTGGCCGGGTAATTCTAAACTTAATTACAAATGCATTTTATGCCTGTACTGAGCGCAGTCGAAGTGCAGTCAACGAACACAAGAAAATCGATCAAAATGACTACGAACCAACTGTTATCGTAACCACTAAAAAAGAAGGGGATAAAGCACTGATCAGTGTGAAGGACAACGGCAATGGTATCCCTAAAAAGGTGTTGGACAAAATCTTTCAACCTTTCTTTACCACCAAACCCGCTGGGCAGGGAACGGGCTTGGGACTTAGTATGAGCTATGATATCGTCACCAAAGGACATGGAGGTAGCCTGGAAGTGAAGTCTGAGGAACAAAAAGGCTCGGAATTTATCATTATCTTACCTATGAAAAATACCAGCTAGAGTAAACAAAACGGCGTTATTAAGCACTACTCATTAGCGATAACCAACCAAAAAACCACCAATGCCGCATACCAACTTGCTTACATTCACCAAAAGATTCCTCACAATAACACTGCTGTTTTGCGGAGTATTCGTATTACCACAGGATGATAAAATAGCCTTTGAGAAATACGGGGTGGCTGAAGGATTGCCTGAGGAATTTGTTAGCTCTATTGTACAAGATGACGAAGGATTTATTTGGCTTACCACCCAGAATGGCCTCGTAAAATATGATGGTTACAACTTTAGGGTTTATAGAGGTGTATCTGATAAAAGAGATTCTACGAGTATACAACTTAAAGGCGGAAACGGTGGACTAATTAAAGCAAAAGATGGCACTCTTTGGATTGGGAGTTATGGACAAGGAATAGCATCGTTTGATCCTAAAACGGAACGATTCACCAATTATTCGCTAGATTCAAAAATTCCCGATGGATATCCATATATAGGAAATATAATGCTTTTTGAAGATTCACGTTCAAACATCTGGTCCTTAAACGTAAACAGAGATACGCTCGTATTGGCAAGATTAGATAGAAATACAGCTAAAATATCGACCTATCCACACAAGCAGATTCATAGAAGATATAATGATATTGTATTAAATTTTGAATTGTTAGAAGCGGCTTCAGATAGCAGTATCTGGCAATTAAAACATCCAGGAACTCTAAATATATGGAATGATAATAATGACACTTTTGAGGAGGTGATTCCTTCGGGGGCTATTATTCCAGGAACTACAACTAAAGATACCATTAGACTTATTGCACCTGGACACGACCAACATTTTCTGATAGGCGGGGATCATGGTGTTTATGTTTGGGATCCGGTCCAGCAGAAAAGTATTAAATCGTACACGAATTACCCTGACAAAGACAACACCTTGCCAACACATAATATTTTAATCGCATTTGAAGACTTACGTGGGCAGATCTGGATCTTTCAGGAAGAAGGTAACATTACCTTGATAGATCCGAAAGAAGAGAGTATTGTCCATTTTAAATATGGGGAAGAACTCCTAAAATTTAGCCACGGGCCAAAAAAAATTGATCAACTAGGGGTTATGGCCCAAAATCAAAAGGGGATTTGGTTTGGAACCATGAATTACACTGATTATTCCCAGGGAGAACCATTCTCGTATATCTATTATGATTTTAATACTAAATCCTTTGGTCATTTTAATGAAGAATTTAATGATGAAAATAATGTGCTCCCTAAAGGCTATAATTATATAAACTTTAGAGCACTACTAGATCATTCCGGTCTTTTATGGCTGGGTACCCGTCCTAATTTATACAAACAGGCGCCAAAAACCCGGCAGATAGAATTACTAAAACACGATCCAGAAGATCAAAATAGCATTCCTACAGATACCATAACACGATTGTATGAAGATAGTAAGGATCGACTTTGGATCGGAACTCTATCTGGAATATCTTTAAAAAAGCCTAATGGGAAATTTCAACAGCTATTTTTTCATATAAACAGCAAAGAGAAAAGCTTGGGACATATTTTCAAAATCTATGAAGATGGTAGTGGCACCATCTGGGTTGGGACTTATGGGAAAGGACTTTTTCGTTATCAGGAAGAAAAGCAAAAATTTCAACGAATTGACTTTGTACCTAATATAGATCATAATAAGGTTGACCTGGATATTGAGGCCATACAGGAGGATGGTCATGGAAACATTTGGGTTTCCGTGTGGAAATATGGCATCTACTTGCTGAAAGATACAAATAATACCCTTATAGAAAAATTTGAGTTGGGATCCAGCGATAAACATGGACTATCTAGTGAATGGATAGCTGAAATTTATCTTGACTCCAGGGGAGTAATCTGGTTAGGTGATCCTAGTGAAAATAAGTATGGCCTTTATAAATATTTGAGAAAAGAAAAGAAATTTAAACAATATAATTTCAATTCAGATGATAGAACTACCATAAACAGCAACGAAGTTCATTATATGACTGAAGACGATTGGGGCCGTATGTGGGTAGGGACCGATGGGGGTATAAACTTATATGATCATCAAAAAGACCTTTTTTATCGCAATAATAATTCTTCTTTAAAAATTCCTAGTACCTCAGTCTATAAACAAGCAGGAAATGGGCGTATGTGGATAAATACCTATAGTGGGGGGGGATTGGCACGGGTAGGCCCCGGGGTGAACGATGTAAAATTATTTGGAGAGGAGGAAGGATTATTGCATAATGATATTTCATCTTTTCCGGAATTGGTAAAGGATGAAAAGGACCAATTGTGGCTGCCTACACAAAGGGGGTTATCTGTTTTTGATGCCCATACTCAAAACTTCAATAGTTATTTTGAAAAGGATGGGTTTCAGCCGTATAGTCGTAGGTATACTGTTTTAAAAACGACAGATGGAGATATTTGGATGGGAGGCAATAATGGCCTGAATAGAATTGACCCAGATCAATTATTTCAAAAAGATTCCGTTCCCCCTAATGTGTTGATCACCTCCATAGGAATCAATGATAGTATTTATAGCGCCCCGGATGGGGAGCTATTCGAAAAAGCGGTTTCCCATACAGACCATGTTATGCTGAAGTATACGCAGCGTAACCTTAGTTTTGAATTCGTAGCCCTGCATTACCTGCGTCCCGAAGACAACCTGTACTCCTGGAAGCTCGAAAATTACAACACGGATTGGTCGACGCCGTCGAAGGATAGACGTGCAGCGTATACCAACCTCTCTCCCGGCACCTACACGTTTAGGGTAAAAGGGTCCAATGCCGATGGGATTTGGAATGAAGAAGGAGCAAGTATACAAATAATAATTACGCCTCCCTGGTGGCTCACTTGGTGGGCCTATAGCATTTATGCCCTGTTATTATTATTATTGGGTTATAGGGGACATCTGTATCAAAAAGCGCATACACTTAAAAAAGCACAGGAGAAAGCGCAACAAAAAGAATTAGAACAAGCCAAGGAAATTAAAAAGGCCTATGCAGATTTAAAGTCGACACAAACCCAACTTATCCAATCAGAAAAAATGGCCAGTCTGGGTGAACTCACCGCCGGTATAGCCCATGAGATTAAAAACCCGCTGAATTTTGTCAATAATTTTTCGGAGGTGAACAAAGAATTGTTGGTCGAATTGAATGAGGAAATTCAGAAAGGAAATTTTGATGAAGTGAAAGCCCTCGCTAAAGATGTAACCGATAACGAAGAAAAAATAATCTTCCATGGCAAAAGGGCCGATGCCATTGTAAAAGGCATGTTGCAGCACAGTCGCAGCAGTAGTGGTGTAAAAGAGCCTACGGATATCAATGCCTTGGTTGATGAATATTTACGATTGGCCTATCATGGTTTACGGGCAAAGGACAAGAATTTCAATGCAAAGTTCGAAACAGCTTTCGATGAAAAATTGGTCAAGGTAAATGTAATCCCGCAAGACATTGGAAGAGTGGTCCTGAATTTGATAACCAATGCATTTTATGCTGTCAACGAGAGGTCCTCCTTCGCTAAAGCTTCGGAGGATTTAAAATATGAACCAACAGTAACGGTTACCACTAAAAAAGAAGGGGATAAAGCACTGATCAGTGTGAAGGATAACGGTAATGGAATCCCTAAAAAGGTGTTGGACAAAATCTTTCAACCTTTCTTTACCACCAAGCCGACGGGACAGGGAACTGGATTGGGCTTGAGCATGAGCTATGATATTGTAAAGGCGCACGGAGGGGAATTGAAAGTGGTGACAAATGAAGGTGAAGGAAGTCAATTTATAATCATATTACCTGTTTAAATTATGAATGTAAGAAACGTATTCATTAGCATGATATTTATCCTTGTCTTTGCACCCTTAAAGGCTCAGGATACGCTTTTCGTTGATCCAGGCAAATTGGATAGTTTGAAGGTGCTTGTTTTTAAACGCAATCAAAATGATAAAGAAAAAATAAGGTTACTCAATGAGTATGCCCGGATGAGTTTTTATAATCAAGAAATTATTCAGGGTTTTTCCGCAACAATAGAGGCAATTGAATTGTCAGAAGAAATTGAATTTAAAGAGGGAGAGATCATGTATCATGAGACCTTGGCCGCCTTCTTGGGCCCGGGAGATATTGTTTCATATCATCATCAAAAGGCAAGGATGCTATCCACACAATTGAATCAAAATGATTCCTTTACTGAAGTCCAGCTTCCGGATGGCTATCCGACGCCTTATAATGAAAAGTATTATAAAAAACTGTTGAAGGCATTAGAACATTTCAAGGATGTAAAGAACAAGGAAATATTGGCAGCATTATATGACCCTCTTGGTTATTACTACTATACTATAAATGATATTGATCAATTTAGATTAACAGCGTATAGTATTATAGAGATTTATTCAGAATTGGAAGAATTTTATCCATTATTCCTCTATTATTCTATTTTAAGTTATGTAGCTATAGAAGAAAATGATGTTTTGGAAAAGGATATCATTGATGCCAAAATTGAAGAATTGGTAGCGTCAATGAAAAATAAAAATGAGATAGGGCCATTAAATTTTCAATTGGCAAATTATTATAGAATTAACGGGCAAAACACGATTGCTATAGAGCATTATTTGCAGTGCATTGATTTTTTTGAATCAATTAATGATTATTATATGTTGTCGGATGTTTATGGTCAAATGTACCGAATGTATTCAAATTTAGAGATGTTTGATAGAGGAGCTGAAGCGATGGAGAATAGAGTCAAACTATTGGCGGCACATAATTTACCCGCAGATATGTTTAATGAATACAATCAGGTAATGTGGGTCATGTACGATGCTAAAAATTACGACAAGGCGCAATATTATAATCAGCTTAAAAAAAGTATATCCACGCCGCTTACTGCCGAAGATTTCGTGGCAGATAGTTATAGCCTTGAAGGTCATATTCAAATGGATAAGAAACATTATGAGGTAGCCATTTCGCTAATTGAAAAAGCTCTTGATGCATCAATTAGGTTGAAAAGAGTAGATAATGATGAATGGGAAGCCTATCGCATATCAACTTGCTATTATAATCTTAATGACCATGAAAATGCCCTAAAGTATGCTTTGCTAAGTCAAGAATTTTTACATGAAGACAATTTCAGATTAAAAAAGCGCTTAAATTTGACATTTTCTGACATTTATGACGCGCTGGGAAACGAGAACCTGGCATATAAGCATTTAAAGATCTACAAGGATCTTATCAAAGAATCAGAGGATATTGATATTGCAAACGTTCTTATGAAGGCAGAAGTTCGATCGGTGATTGATAGGAATCAAAAGGAAATTGACATACTTGAAAGAGAACAATTTATAAAAGAACAACAAAACAAAAATCAGCGCTTATGGATCATAAGTATTGCCGGAGCGCTGTTATTTGCCTTAATACTTAGCTCTATCTTATTTCGAAATAATAAGAACAGACAAAAGGCAAATCTAATTCTTCAGCAACAAAAGGAGAAAGTTCAGGAGACTTTGGTAGCGTTAAAAGCAACACAATCCCAATTAATACAATCCGAAAAGATGGCATCTTTAGGAGAGCTCACTGCGGGAATTGCGCATGAAATTCAAAACCCACTTAATTTTGTCAATAATTTCTCTGAAGTTTCTCAGGAACTGATGAAAGAAATGTATGAGGAGATTGAGAAGGGTGATCAGAGAGAAGCGCTGGAAATAGGAAATGATATTGAGCAAAACCTTGAAAAGATACATCACCACGGGCAACGTGCCAGTGAAATTGTTAAAGGCATGTTGCAGCACAGTCGCAGTAGCAGCGGTGTTAAAGAACTTACAGATATCAATGCCCTAACGGATGAATACCTACGTCTGGCCTACCATGGTTTACGGGCAAAGGACAAGAATTTCAATGCAAAGTTCGAAACTGATTTCGATGGAAAATTAGTCAAGGTAAATGTAATCCCGCAAGATATTGGCAGGGTGGTTTTAAATTTAATAACGAATGCTTTTTATGCCGTTAATGAAAAGTCCTCCTCCACTAATTTATCCAACGAAGCCTTGGCAAAGTTGGGAGCTTCAGGGGATTCAAAATATGAACCGACGGTTATAGTAAGTACCAAAAAAGTGGGCAAAAAAGTGGAGATCAAAGTTTTAGACAATGGCAACGGCATCCCTAAAAAGGTGTTGGACAAAATATTTCAACCTTTCTTTACCACCAAGTCGACGGGGCAGGGTACAGGATTGGGATTATCCCTATCTTATGATATTGTAAAAGCGCATGGAGGAGAGTTAAAAGTTGAAACGAAAGAGGGCAAGGGAACCACTTTTATTATTCAATTACCAACGCTTTAATTTTTGTTGAAATCCCTAAGTACATATAATTTTCAACAAAGGGGATTTCTTTTATTGCAAAGAATTAAATTTAACCAGTAATATTTTTCCAACATCTCAATTAGTTATGATTTTAGAACCCTTTGTATTACTTTTTATAATTTGGCACATCCGTAAAAACTTACGTTTGCTTTTGCCAAATACCCATTGGAATAAAAAACTTATATGGGCCATGATTGGCATAGCAATTCTTTTTATTTTAGAAAGAACGCTTCCCATAACGATTGTTACAAAATGGATATGGCACTTATTGATACTGGGAATTGGATACCTGATTTTCAGGCTTCCGGTACTTGAACGAATGCGAACTATAATAATAGCCGTTCTTCCATTAATAATTATAAATATTATAAAAGATCTGCTTAAAATTATTTATTTACCCCTTTACGAAAAAGTAGATAATTACCTGGACTTTGCCATTGTTTTTGCCCTGGCATGGATGATTGCCATGCTGATACGATCAAACAAACAGAATAAAGCCCTTAAAAAAGAAAGACAAAAAACACTGGCAGAAGAAGAGCGAAACAAATTCATTTCGGCACAAAAAGAAAAACTGGAATTGATTGTTGAGGAAAGAACGGCTGAGATAACAAAACAAAAAGATGAATTAATGCATGCTTTCAACGAATTAACGAACACCCAAGCCCAACTAATCCAATCCGAAAAAATGGCCAGTTTAGGTGAACTCACCGCAGGCATTGCCCATGAAATCCAAAATCCCTTGAACTTTGTGAATAATTTTTCTGAAGTGAATACCGAATTGATTGATGAATTAAGCGAAGAAGTTGACAAAGGAAATCTTGATGAAGTAAAAACAATAGCAAAAAATATTAAGGAGAATGAACAAAAAATTAATCACCACGGCAAAAGAGCAGATGCCATAGTAAAAGGGATGCTACTGCATAGTCGTAGCAGTAGCGGAGTAAAAGAACCAACGGATATCAATGCACTCTGTGATGAATATTTGCGTTTGGCCTACCATGGTTTACGGGCGAAGGACAAGAGTTTCAATGCAAAGTTCGAAACTCATTTTGATGAAGGCATTGGCAAGGTAAAAATAATACCGCAAGATATTGGCCGGGTAATTCTCAATTTGATTACAAATGCTTTTTATGTTGTAGATGATAAGTCCTCCTCGGCCAAGGCTTCGGGGGAGACAAAATATGAACCAACGGTTTCCATAAGTACCAAAAAAGTAGGCAAAAAAGTGGAAATCAAGGTTTTAGACAATGGCAATGGTATTCCTAAAAAAGTGTTGGAGAAAATCTTTCAACCTTTCTTTACCACCAAGCCAACGGGACAAGGAACGGGATTGGGATTATCCTTATCTTATGATATCGTAAAAGCGCATGGTGGGGAACTCAGTGTGGAGACCAAGGAAGGGAAAGAAACAACATTTACCATTAAACTGCCGATTGGCTAATCAAACTATAGTAACTTAAAAGAAAAAGGGTATGAAAATATTAGTAGTAGACGACGAACGTGACGTAAAATTACTGTTTCAGCAACGTTTTAGAAAAGAAATCAAGAGTGGAGCGCTCAATTTTGTTTTTGCCTTTTCTGGGGAAGATGCCCTCAGTATTATGAAGACCATGGAACAAAAAGCCGTTCTTATCTTATCGGATATTAACATGCCGGGCATGAGCGGATTAGAATTACTGGAACAAATCAGGATGAATTATGAAAAACCACCACCGATGGTCATGATGATCACTGCCTATGGGGACGAGGAAAACCGAAGTACTGCCAAGCGTTTGGGTGCCGACGATTTTCTGACCAAACCCTTGGATTTTGCCCTTTTAAAAAATATATTATTAAACATTGTATGATGTCAAAAATACTGGTAGTGGATGACGAGACAGATTTGGAAGTGCTCATCAAACAAAAGTTTCGAAAGCAGATAAGGCAAAAGGAATACGAGTTCATCTTTGCGGTCAATGGGAAGGATGCCTTGGAAAAACTCCTTACCGATCCCGATACTGATATCGTATTGAGCGATATCAACATGCCGGAAATGGATGGGCTAACCTTACTGACGAAGATAAATGAACTCAATCCGTTGTTAAAATCAGTGATTGTTTCGGCCTATGGGGATATGGACAATATACGTACGGCCATGAACCGCGGGGCTTTTGATTTTATTACCAAGCCCATTAATTTTGAGGACCTTACCCTGACCATGGAAAAGACCTTAAAACATGCCCGTGAAATAAAAAATAACCTCAAAGCCATCAAAGAAAACAATATTTTGAAGATGTACGTAGATGAAAACGTACTCAATTTTATGGGAAGTCAAGAATACGAATCTATCGTCATGGCCAATGAAAATATTGAGGCGACCGTGATGTTCATAGACCTGTGCGGTTTTACAGCAATAAGTGAAAACACCGCACCTAACGTGGTGGTGACTATGCTCAACACTTATTTTGATGTGATGGTGAAAGAAATTATTGCCCAAGAAGGACACATAGACAAATTCATTGGCGATGCCGTCATGGCGGTATTTCGGGGTGAATACCATTTAGATCGGGCCATAGATGCCGCTTTGGCAGTACGACATCAAATCAACAACCTACCCGAAGTAAAAAGTACCAAGCAATTTACACCCAAAGTCTCTATTGGAATCAACAGTGGGGAAATGATTTCGGGGAATATAGGATCTTCCAGTCTAAAACGCTTGGATTATACGGTCATCGGCGATACGGTGAATATTGCCTCCCGGCTGCAGGATGCGGCAAAGGAAAATCAGATCCTTATTGCAGCATATTGTTATGAACAGGTGAAAGAAGCATTTCAATGTAAAAAAATTGGTAGTATTGATTTGAAAAACAAGGCGCAACCGCTAGTGACTTATGAAGTAATCGAGTAAGATTAACTTTAATGCTATCTTTCTACATTTAAACACCAACCTCAGTTATGATTACCAAGCTTGGGGAAAAATTCACACAGCTGTTTTTAAAATACATGCCAGATGCATTTGTCTTTGCCATGCTCCTCACTCTTTTGGTTGCGCTTTGTGCTTGGTTATGGCTTGGTGCTACACCCATGGAAATAATCACTTCTTGGTACGATGGTTTCTTCGATTTGTTGGCCTTTGGAATGCAAATAGTTTTAATCATCATAACAGGATTCACTATTGCCCTATCCCCCATTATTAATAAAGGCATTGATTATTTGGCTCGATATATAAAAACTCCCGGTCAAGTTTACTTTTTTGTGGTGATGATAGGATTATTGCTAAGCTTGATAAGTTTTGGTTGGGTCGTGATCACTGCGGTTCTAGGTAGAGAATTGGCGAAGCGAATTAAAGGAATAAACTATCCATTTTTAATTGCATGTGTCTATTTCTCAGTGAATAGTTGGGTACTTGGCCTCTCAAGTTCAATTCCATTATTACTTAATACTGACGAGAATTATCTAATGAAGGCCAATGTATTATCGTCTGTAATCCCTACTTCATTCACCCTTGGTTCAAACCTAAATTTGGCTATGATCGTATTAATTGTCATCGGCGCTCCCATGCTTATGTTCTTATTGGCCCCCAAATATAATGCCTCGAAAGAACTGAAAAATATGATAATACCTACTGAGGATGACAGCAAAGTCTCAATTAAGGAGGAAGCTTTAAGTTTTAAACTTCCTTTTTCTTCAGTTTCTGACAAACTGAATAGCAGTAAAATACTTCAAGCAATCATTGCGCTTATGGGGCTGACCTATATTGTTTTCCATTTTAGCACCAAGGGACTTGACCTGAACTTCAATATCATGATCTTCATTTTTTTGATTTTGGGATTAATTCTTCATCAAACGCCGATGCGTTACGTCATCGCAATGAAAAGAGCGTCTAGTAATATTTCAGGTATTTTATTTCAATATCCCTTTTATGCTGGTATCATGGGCATTATGCTTTATACCGGTTTAGGGGAAGAATTGGCGCAAGTTTTAGCTTCCGTGGCTACAATTGATACTTATCCATTTTATGCCTATTTAACCGGGGGTATAGTGAATTTTGCCATTCCTTCTGCTGGAGGGGAGTTTGCTGTAGTTGGTCCAAGTATAATCAACGCAGTTAAGGTAATTGGCGCCGGTCTATCAGAATCAGAAATAACAGCAATGATTTCAAAGGCCTCTTTATCTGTTGCATACGGTGAAAGTTTAAGCAATATGATACAGCCTTTTTATTTATTACTTGTCCTACCCGTCATGACCAAGGGAGTTAAAATTCAGGCCAGGGATATCATGGGTTATTTGGTCATTCCTTTTTTGGTCTTCTTTATTTTGCAGTCAATTCTCGTGCTTTGGATGCCAATTTAAACATCCCTATAAAAGGTCAGTCCGTTTTTAAAAGGGTCGTAAAACGCAAATTCCCTTGTACCCCAAGCCGTTTCCCTTAAAAGGGTATGGGCATGAAAGACATCCTTATCGGAAAGCTCTTCATATAAGGCATCAATGTTTTGGGTAACAATGCGCAACATGGGTCTGTCAACAGTTGTCTCCCATTCCTTGGCATCGTGCCATTGTAAATGTATCTCAATACCATCCCGAATTATACCTGCATAGGTAGGTTTTTTGCTGTCATCTGCGAAAGCTATCTTAAACCCTAGTCTATTCACATAAAAATCGAGTGCTTCTACCACATTTTTAACGGGTAGAACGGGATGTATTTGATGTAAATAGCCTTGCATATTTTTTCTCTGATTTTATATAATTACCTTGTGTTTCAAATTACGAAAAAATAAATTCAGCATTTGAAAAAAAATCCAATCATACTCGCAACGCTTTTAATTATGACTGCTAATCTTATAGGACAAGACTTAAAATTAATGACCTATAATATCAAATATGATAATACAAAGGATACCGTAAATAATTGGAACGACCGCAAAGAAAGCCTGGGCCGTTTAATTCGTCATTATAATCCTTCATTTATTGGCATACAAGAGGCCTTGCACCATCAGTTAACTTATATTGATAGTTGCCTTGGTAATTTCTCGTTTATCGGCGTTGGAAGGGATGATGGGAAACAAAAAGGAGAATACACCGCTATCCTTTATGACCATACAAAGTTCAAAGTACGCGATGATACTACTTTCTGGCTTTCCAAAACGCCGGGGAAAGTATCAGTGGGTTGGGATGCCGCATTGGAACGCATTTGCACCTATGGCCTTTTTGAGGACTTAAAAACCAAAAAAAAGCTATATGTCTTCAATACCCATTTTGACCATATGGGAGAAAAAGCACGGGAGCAATCAGCTAAACTGATTCTAAAGAAAATCAAAGAAATCAATAACGATGATTTACCAATAGTCTTAATGGGTGATTTTAATCTGAGGCCTGAAGAAAAACCCATACAGCACATAAAAAGTAAAATGCTGGATGGAAAAGAGGTAACGGAACACCCTTTTTATGGTCCAGAAGGCACTTTCAATGGATTTGACTGGAATATGGTATTAGACCACAGAATCGATTATATTTTTGTAAAAAAATTCAAAGTGAAATCATACACCCATATTGATGACAGAATGCAAAACAATAAACATATTTCGGACCATTTGCCAGTTCTGATAAGTGTTGAAAAACCATAAGTTATGTATATACCCCATCATTATAAAAATGAAAACATTGAAGAAGTCAAGGAGTTCTTAAAGCATAACAGTTTTGGCGTTTTGATTAATCAGGTTGCTGGAAAACCTTGGGCGACCCATATTCCTTTAGAGTTGGATGTGGATGAAAAAGGAAAGGATATTCTTGTAGGCCATATCGCAAGGGCCAATCCGCAATGGAAAAATTTTGAGGAAAACAGCGAGGTATTGTGCGTATTCAATGGCCCTCATAGTTATGTTTCTTCCTCATGGTATAAAGATGAGGAAGTACCAACTTGGAACTATATTGCCGTGCATGTTTATGGTACTATTAATATATTGAATGAAGAAGCGGTTTTAGCTTCCTTACACAAGTTGGTTGATAAGTATGAGGCCAATTCAAAAAATCCGATATCAATCGGCAATTTGTCAAAAAAAACCATGCGTCAAATAAAAGGTATAGTAGGTTTTCAAATAAAAATAGATAACATACAAGCTGCATATAAACTCTCACAAGGTCGGGAACATGACCATCCCAAGATTATTTCAGCATTGGAAGAACAGAAAACTTCGGGGGCCAAAGAAATTGCAAAGCATATAAAAAACCGTTAATTTTATTGAAAACATTATAGATTATGTTACAAAATAAATTTTGGCAAGCCTTTTTTGCCCTAGCACCTATAATCACTCTTTTTATCGCAATTTCTTTTTATTTAGGTGCTCTTATCTATTTTTTTGGCCATATGCCAGAATTGGAAAATTCTGGGAATGTATCAGCCTTTATTCTAGGAAATATTTGGATTTTTATAATCTTTATTTTTATGGCTGTCTTGATATCGATGGGAAGTTTGGTCTTTTATATTGTACACGCCGTTCAAAATCCAAACCTTAAAGAAAATAACCTTCTGCTGGTATGGATACTTTTATTTATTTTCCTAGGGGGTATAAGCCAACTGCTCTAT
>Ga0316201_10000652_pt1 | contig 20762 bp, 18 predicted proteins | sample CS6wburrow_MG_FD_204516 | JGI IMG/M metagenome (GOLD analysis project Ga0316201, IMG submission 204516) | Coastal sediment microbial communities from Delaware Bay, Delaware, United States - CS-6 worm burrow | ecosystem: Environmental > Aquatic > Marine > Coastal > Sediment | place: USA... | reverse complement strand
AGTCCTGTGGAACCGCGATCGCGGCTAGGACGGCGGGATCTGGGTGGCCGCACGAGCGCGCGGCACTCAGTCGTCAAGTCTCGCGCGCACAGACTGCAGGTGCGCGCACACCTGCGCCGCGCCATCGAGAATACGCAGTGAATCGCGCGTAATGGTGTCTGCGTCGATGCCAAACAGGTAGCCGGCGCGCACCGCGCGCCCTTCGTAACGCTGCCAGCGCGCCAGCGATGCTACATTACCGGCGGTCATCAACACCTGTGGATCGGACGCCACCACGCTCTCATCGCTAACGCTGGCGGCCAGCCCCGATAGGTTGGCGAACACGTTGCGGCCCCCGCACAGCGCAATAATCTGGCCGATCGCATGGTCGTCGCTCACCGTGAAGACCGGCTGCTCGCCGATCTGGAAAAAGACGCTGACAGGCTCAAGGCTAAAATAGCGCTCGCGCAGCGTCTGCAACCTTGCATCGAAGTCGTCGGCCGCACGCTGCGCGACATCCGGCGAGCCGATCAGACTTCCGACGCGCCTGAGGTTGTGCGAAATACCCTCGAGGCCCTGCGTGGCAAAGCGTTCGACCCGATAGCCATCGTCAACGAGCCGGTCGAGAACGGCAGCCGGATTGCCGCCCTCCCAGGCCATGATCATGGTGGGGGCGAGCGCCGCGAGTCGCTCGGTATCGATGCGAAACGCATCACCGACACGAGCGATAGCGCGCGCCTGCGGCGGATAGTCACTGAAGCTGACCGTACCAACAAGATACTCACCCGCTCCGGCGCTGAAGATGAGTTCGGTCAGATGCGGCGCGAGCGACACGATGCGCGGCTGCGTATCGCCGGCGGCGGCATCCGCGCTGCGGCCTGGCCCGGCGTCGGCGCCGCAGCCTGCCAGCAACGCACAGGCCGTCGCCAGCCACAGGCAGCGGGTCACGCGGCAGCGCCGATCGCCGTCAGCACGGCGATCGCAACCACCCAGATCAGTTGCGAGCGGTGCACCAGACCCATCGCCGCCTCGGCGCTGGCGGCGACCTCGTCGTTGCTGCGTTCGGATGGCGGCCCAAGCGCGCCCATGCCGGCGCAGGCCACGATCTCCTCGTTGACCTCGAAGAAATGGTCGGAGCAGTCGCGGTAGTAGTCGCGCCAGTCCGATACCGCCGGCTCGAAGCTGCCGGCAAGCGCAAATGTCAGTGCAACGACGCGCGAGGGCAGCCACGCGAGCACGCCGTGCAGTCTTTGTACCGCCTCGACATAGCGCGGTCGCGGCTCATCGCGCTCACGCGCGCGCTCGGCTTCGAAAAAGGCGCGGCGACGCATCAGGTCGGTCACGCGAAAAAGCCAGGCGCCGGCCGGGCCAAAGACGATAAACCACAGGATCACCGCGAACGAGCGGTTGTTGGACTGCACGAACACGGCCTCTTCGATGGCCAGGGAACGACGCGACGTATCTTGCGGCGGATCGGTTTCAAGCAGTTCACGCGCCACATTGCGTGCCCGCAGTTCATCGCCCGTTCGAATCGCGACGACAAAATCCTCGACTTCCGTGGACAGGTCGCGGGGACCGAGCGAGAACAGCAGAACTACGACGGCAAAAGCGACGTAAACGACACCCCACAACACATCGCTGAAGGCAAAAGCGACCCAGGCGACGGGCAGCACGGGCACGAGGACGACCAGTAGCGCCACCAGCGCCCCTGGCCAGCCGCCAACGCGCCCGACGATCCTCATGCCACGGTCGAAATAACCGTCGAGCCAGCGAATTTCGCCGAGGTTGAACAGGTCGGTAGACCAGCGTTCGATCAATAGCCCCAGCAACAACGCGATGAATTTCATGTCGTTACTCCACTGGTCGCTGGGTCGTCGGCCGGCGTGCGCGGCATCGTGATGCCGGCCTCGCCAACCGCGAGCGCAAATTGCCGCCAGTCGAACGACGGCCCCGGATCGGTCTTGCGACCCGGCGCGATATCGCTATGCCCGACAACCGGGTTTGCGGCTAGCGCCGGGTAGGCCTGGACCAGCGCAATGTAAAGCCGGGTCAGGCACAGGTACTGCGCACGACGGTACGCCACATCCTCACTGCCCTCCAGCTCAACGCCGATGGAAAAGTCGTTACACGCCTCGCGCCCGCCAAACGACGAGGGACCCGCGTGCCACGCGCGCTGGTTGCAAGAAACAAACTGGACCATCGCGCCGTTGCGCCGAATCAGCAGATGCGCCGATACGTTGACGTCCGCCAGGTCGCAAAACGAAGGGTCGGAGCCCGGATCCAGACAATTCGTGAACAACGCGTCGATAAACGGGCCGCCAAAGCGACGCGGCGGAAGGCTGATGCAGTGGATTACCAGCAATTCGGGCGTCATCCCGCCCGGCCGCTCATCGCAATTGGGCGAGGGCTGCCAGCGCGCGCCGTGCACGCGGCCGGTGCTTGCATTGACTTTGATCATCGCACCGCGAGTGTGCCGAAAATCGTTGCCTCCGGCAACGTGCCGGCGGCATAGTAAGACGCTGACCGCTGTATGAGAATTGCATGAACCTACCCGCAACCGACGAAATGATCGCCGAACTGATCGCGATCCCGTCGATCAGCAGTTTCGATAAGGCGCTCGATACGTCGAATCTCGCCGTCTGCACGCGCCTGGCCGACTACCTTGAGACGGCGGGTGCGCGCGTCGCACTGCACGACGTGAAAGATCGCAAGGGCAAATACAACCTGATCGCGCGCTTCGGCGAGGGACCGCCAGGCCTGGCGCTGTGTGGCCACACCGACACGGTGCCATTTGACGACGCCCGCTGGCAACACGATCCGTTCGGTGCGCAACGGGTCGATGAAAAAATGTATGGGCTGGGTAGCGCGGACATGAAGGGATTTCTTGCGATCTGCGCCGGCGTGCTGGCGGCCGAACGCGCCGACTCACTGCAACGGCAGGTCATCGTGCTGGGCAGCGCGGACGAGGAAACCGGCATGTTCGGCGCCCGCTCGCTGGTGGCCGACGGCGCGCCGCTCGCCCCGTTTGCGCTGATCGGTGAACCGACCTCGCTGACGCCCATACGTCAGCACAAGGGCATTTTCATGGAACAGATCCGCTTGCGCGGGCGTTCGGGCCACTCAAGCAATCCGGCACTCGGCGCCAACGCCATCGACGCGCTGCACGAGGTGCTCGGCGCCCTCAAGGACTGGCGCCGCGAGCTGGCCGATCGTTTTCCCGATCCGGCCTTCGGCGTGCCCATGCCCACGCTCAATTTCGGACACATATCTGGCGGCGACAACCCCAACCGCATCTGTGCGCAAGCCAGCCTGCACCTGGACGTGCGACTCATGCCCGGCATGACGGTTGCCGCCACGCGTGCGGCACTGCGCGAGCGGGTTATGGATACGGTGCGTGGCTCAGGTGTGGAAGCGCATTTCGAGGTCCTGTTCGAAGGGGTCAACCCTCTGAGCACGGCGGCGGATGCCGACCTGGTCAGGCACTGCGAACAGCTGAGCGGGCGCCCGGCCGGGTGCGTGAATTTTGGCACCGAAGCGCCGTTTTATACCGAACTGGGTGCGCAAAGCGTGGTCTTCGGACCCGGCGACATTGACCTCGCTCACCAACCCGACGAGTACCTCGACCTGAACCAGGTCGCGCCGACGCAGGCGGCCGTGCGCGCCCTGATCGACCGCTACTGCCGCCAGGGTGTGGCATCGCCTGCGCCATGACGCTGTCGCGCATTTACGTCGAACACGACCTCGCCGTCGGCGCCACCATCGATCTGACGCGCGATCGCGCGCACTACGTGCATCGTGTCCTGCGTCTTGGCAGCGGCGATCGCGTCAACGTCTTCAATGAACGCGACGGGGAATTCGGCGCGTTGCTCGACGAGGTGCGTGGCGCCAGGGCAAGCGTTGTTATTGGCGCGGCAATCCGCACGCAGGCCGAATCGCCGCTGCACACCTGCCTGGTGCAGGGCCTGTGCCGCTCCCAGCGCATGGACTACTGCGTACAAAAGGCCAGCGAACTTGGCGTCAACCGCATTGTGCCGATACGCAGCGAGCGCTGCGTCGTGCGTCTGGATGAGCGACGCGCACAGAAACGGCTCGCACACTGGCAGGCGGTGGCGATCAGCGCCTGCGAACAGTCGGGCCGCACGCGCACACCGACGATCGAATTGCCGATCGGATTCGATCAACTGCTGACGCGTGAAGACATACCAGGACCGGCCCTGCTCGACCCTGAGCACGGTGCGCGCTTCGCCAACTGGCAGTTCGAGGGCGACGCACTGTCGCTGCTGGTCGGACCGGAGGGCGGCTTCACCGACGGCGAAATCGCAAGCCTCGTCGACTTTGGCGCCGCGCGCTGGCGCATGGGTCCACGCGTGCTGCGCACGGAAACCGCGGGCGTCGTGGCGCTGGCGCTGGCGCAGTCCCGCTGGGGCGACCTGGGCTGAGTCGTTAAGCCTATTCCGGTCGTTCGAGCGCCGCGGCAATCATACGCTCGAGTTGCTCGATGTCGGGCACGAGCGGCCGCTGGTTCACCATGCGAACCTGGCACAGGACCGGTCCGCTCGCCGGCCAGTTCGAACTCTCGTCGTGTTCGAGCACCATGTCGTTGACGCGCACCAGTTGCGGAAAACCCTGGGTGACCACGCCAAAGCACTTGCTCGACAAAACATCCGTTAGCGTCCGCAGGAGCAGGATGCGCGTACGGGCCGCCACGTCAGGCACATTACCCCCGGTGGCGCCTTCAAAGGAGATCAACGGCACCGACTCTCCCTCCCAGGCAATGGCGCCAAGCAACCACCCGGGTGCGTCGACATACGGCGCGCACTGACGAAAGCCGGTGACCTCGGCCACGTTGGCGCGCGGCACCAGCAGCCGGTGTTCGCTCAGGGGCACCAGCAGGCTGTAAATATCTTGTTGCTCGGCGGGCGCGCTCATGTGCCTCCCTGCTGCGTGCTGGCGTCTTCACGCGCCAATAACGGGTGAATGGCGTCGAGCAACTGGGCTTCCTGGTAGGGCTTGCCCAGGTAGCCGTCGACGCCCAGTTCGAACGCACGGCTGCGATGCTTGTCGCCCGTGCGCGAGGTGACCATGATGATCGGCAAATGGCGCAATTGATCGGAGTTGCGGATATGAGTCGAAACCTCGTAACCGTCCATCCGCGGCATCTCGATATCGAGCAACACAAGGTCGGGCAGCGTTTCGTTCATCAATGCGACCGCGTCGATACCGTCCTTGGCCGTCATGACACGCATGTTGTTGCGCTCGAGCAGGCGCTGTGTCACCCGGCGCACCGTGATCGAATCGTCCACGACGAGGATCAGCGGCCGGTCGTCACTGCGCTTGGGCGCGGCGGCCACCGGGGCCACTGTTTCGGCGCGTCGCACCAGCGTTGCCACATCCAGGATCATGACAATGCTGCCGTCGCCGAGAATGGTGGCGCCGGCAATACCCGGGATACCGGACACGAGCGGACCCACCGACTTGACCACCACTTCGCGGCTGCCAATCATCTCATCGGCAATCAAAGCCGTGGAATGCTCGCCCGCGCGCACGAGCACGACCGGGATCGCCTGCAGATCGGAGGCCTCCGGCGTGGCCGCCTGGGTGCCCACGTAGCGTCCCAGGTGTTCAAAACGATATTCCTGCGTGCCGTACACGTAGCGCTTCGACGGGTCGCTCAAATAGGCCTCGACGTCCGCGTGCGGCACGCGAACAATGCCCTCGACAGCCGGCAGCGGAATGGCAAACTGATCGTCGCCACAGCGCACGAGCAAAGCCTGGCTGATCGCAAGTGTCAGGGGCAGACGCGCCGTAAATTCCGACCCCATGCCCGGCTTCGAATCGACCGCAAGCGAGCCGCCGAGCAGCTTGATTTCGTTGGCCACCACATCCATACCAACGCCGCGACCTGCTTCCTGCGTGACCTGCGAGGCGGTAGAGAAGCCCGGCACCAGGATCAGGTTCAGCGCATCGTGGCTTGCGATTTCGGCGTTCTGTGCAATCAGGCCACGCTCTTGCGCCACGGCCTTGATGCGTTCGATGTCCAGCCCGGCGCCGTCATCGCGAATGCGGATCGCCATTTCCGTGCCTTCGCGCCGCAGCGACACGTCGATCTGTCCGACTTCATCCTTGCCCAGTTCGCGCCGCCGGTGCGCTGACTCAATGCCGTGGACCACGGCATTTCGCAACAGGTGTTCGAACGCCGGCATCATGCGCTGCAAGACCTGGCGGTCCAACTCTCCCGACTCGCCGCTAAACGCCACCTGCACGTTTTTGCCCAGGTCGCGCGCAGCGCTGCGCACGACCCGCTCGAGGCGCGGTGTGAAATTGGAAAACGGCAGCATGCGCGTGCGTATCAGCGAATCCTGCAGTTCGGTCGTGACGCGTGCCTGCTGAACCAGCAGGCTCTCCGATTCGCGCGTCAGCTCGCTCAGAAGATCCTGGATGCTGACCAGGTCGCTGACCGACTCGCCGAGCGCGCGCGACAGCTGCTGGATCGTGGAATAGCGGTCGAGTTCCAGCGGGTCGAACTCTTCGCCGTCTTTTCGATCATCCTGGTGACGGTATCGAATCTGCGCCTCGGTTTCGGCGTCGAGCTGGCGTAGTTGATCGCGCAAGCGCACGACCGTTTGCGAAAGCTCCGTCAGGTTGAAGCCGATCGAGCCGATTTCCTGCTCAATCCGAGAGTGGAAAATACTGACTTCGCCGGCGTTGTTGAGCATGTCGTCGAGCAAGCGAGCATCGACTCGCGCCAGTTCGCCCGGCCGCTCCGCACCTTCGGTCGCTCGTGCGGTCGGCACGGCCGCCACCGCACGCGTGCTCTGCGTCACCGCCGCCAGGCGCGCCTCAAACGCGTCTCCACCAGACGCGACCGCGGTCGGCGGCAACGGCGCCACGTGATCGCCCGCGTCGCGCAATTCTTCGACAAGTTCGGCCATTTCGTCGGCCATGTTCGCGACGTCTTCGCGCGCGGCCTGCGCTGCCCGCTCTGCAGCGGCTTTGTCGGCTGCAGCCTGCTCTGCCGCGGCCTGCTCTGCGGCTGCCTGCTCTGCGGCTGCCTGCTCTGCGGCTGCCTGCTCTGCGGCTGCCTGCTCTGCGGCTGCCTGCTCTGCCGCGGCCTGCTCTGCCGCGGCCTGCTCTGCCGCGGCCTGCTCTGAGGCAGATGCCTCGGTTGCAGTCTGTTCGACCGCAGGTGGTTGTTCAGAAGTGCCGCTCGCCACAATCTCTTCGGCAGCCGCCTGCTCCACGGCCGTTTCCGGCGCCCCAGGCTCCAGCACTTCGAGCGTTTCGGGCGGCGCGTGCGCGGCAGGGGCCTGCGCGGCCTCCTGCAGTTGCGACAGAACATCCTCCGCCGGCAACGGCAGCGCGCCGGCGGCCACGGTTTCCTGCATGACGTGCAAGCGATCAAAGCCAAGGCGCAGCGCATGGCCTAACGCCTCCGTCAGCTCCTGCTCACCGGCGTTGATGTGTTCGAATACCGATTCAAGCTCGTGACTGAGGGTCGCCATCGTCTGCACCCTGGCCATGCGCGCGCCACCTTTGAGCGTGTGCAGGTGACGCAGTAGTTCGGACATCGCAGCCGCGGAACCGGACGGGTCGATGAGCCAGGCATCGAGCGCGGGATCGGCGACGCCCAACAATTCCTCGGCCTCTTCGGCAAAAATCGCCGCAACCTCCGGATCGAATACCACGGTCGTTGCGCCAGGCGCTTCGTCGGCCACGACCGCCAGTGGCTCAAGTTCGCTGATCGCCAGTAACAGCGGTTCGATCTCGGGCGCCTGCTGCGGCGTATTGATTCGTTGCAGCAGGGTCGCGACGGTGCGGCTGGCCTGCTCGAGCGTCGCGAGGGCCCGGTCGCCCAGGAGTCCGCCCGCGTTCATTGCACCGCGCAGGAATTCATTGATCGGTTCGGCGATGGCCACGACCGGTTCCACCGCCGCCATGTTGGCGCTGCCGCACAGCGTATGCCACGCGCGGTTCAGGGAGTCGTCAATGCGATGCGGCGCCGGTTGCTCACGCCGCGACAGCAAGAACGCGTCGATGACCTCCAGGTGCCCCTGCGCTTCCTTGCCAAAAATTTCGTACAACACCGGATCGAGCGTCAGCGTCGTGGCCGCGAGTTCGTCATCCGCGACCGGCGCCTCGTCTGCGCTCGGCGCGATCTCGGCCTCGGCCTCGCCCGGAATCTGCGCTGCCGCACGACCAAGCAACTGCGCCGCGCGTCCGACAATGTCATTCAAATCGACCGTCGGCGCCGTGCCCACTTCGAGCTGCTCCACCAGTTGCGGCAGGGCCTCCTGCGCATCGAACAGCACCTGGTAAAGTGTGTCGTCCGCGTTGACTTCCTGATTGATCAGTCCGTTAAGGAGCTCCTCGATGCTCCAGCCAAACTCCGCCATAACCCGTGCACCAACCATGCGACCGCTGCCTTTGAGCGTGTGATAGGCGCGGCGGATAGCCAGCAGCAGTTCGCGATTTTCGGGTCGCTCACGCCAGCGCGGCAGCTGCCGGTTGAGCGTCGCGATTTCTTCCTTGGCCTCTTCGATGAACAGTTCGAGCAGCTCCGGGTCGACATGCACTCGCGCATCGGCAACGACCGCATTGTCGAGATCTTCGATTCGTGGGAGCGACTCATTGGCAGCGGGCGCAACCGCGACCTCCTCGGGATGCGACGGCGCCAGATCCTCGGGCGTGTCTTCGGCCAACGGCTCCGGTTCCGGCGCCTGGGCCGGCGGTTGACGGCTGAGCGACGACAGGCAGGTTGCGGCATTGTCCAGCATGTACTCCGGGTCGCGCCGACCCTTGCGCACCGTTTCCATAAAATATTCGATGCTGACAATAGAATCGGCCAGTCGCTCAAGCTCATTGCCCGCCAGGTGCTCGAGCCCTTTAACCCGCAGTTGTTCGACATGCCAGCCGACAATCCCGACCAGGTCCATGGCGCGCGGCTTCTCCAGCATCCGCAGTCCCGCCTCGATACCGCGCAGCCAGCGCGGCACCGGTTCGAGCACCCGGTCGTTGCCGGGGTTTACGGCGAATTGCGACAGCGCCTCCTTGGCCTTGCCGAGATTGACCACGCACTCGCGCAGAACCGCCTCGACCACGGCCTGGCGATCACTGCGGGCCGCCATCTCTGTCGGGCTCAGCCGCGCCGCATCCGCGTGTTGGTCCGCGGCGACCGTACGCTGAACCAATTGCTCATCCAGCGCAGACTCACAGCGGATCAGCGCCGATGCGATCGGCATGAGCGCTTCTACCGGTTCGCCGTGACCGTCCACGAAGGACTGCAGCGCGCCGCTTTGCATGGCCATTTGCTGGTGCAAGTCAGCGAGACCCAGAACGCCGAGCGTATCGGCAATCTTCGTCAATGCACTCACCTGCCCGGTGAGCACCGAGCGGTCGTCGCCGCCGGAGCGCACCAGCAGATCGATGGCGTCCTTGACCTGCCCCAAATCCTGTCGTATCGCCGCACCCACCGTCTTCATCAGATTGATGCTCGGCGCATTCAGATGTGCGGGCGTGTCCACGGTGTCGGCGGGTTCGCGCATCCGCTCCAGACCATAGGCACTACGAATGGCCGTGACCTTCGGTCCGTCGGATGTGGCGCGACCGACGTAAAACAGCAAGTTATTGAGAAAGCCCTGAACGGCCTCGCGCTCGGACTCGTGATCCTCGCCGTGCGCCGCCAGGCTCTTGATCTGGCGATCGCCCTGTCCCAGCAATCGCTTGATCGACGCGCTGGGGCGCAGGCCGCCTTCGATGACCGCCTCGACAATGCCGCCAAGCACCCACCAGACCTGGAAAACGCGCGCCGTCGACGACGCCTGCTCGAACCGCTGTGCGATCTCGGCCAACGTGTGCAGCCGTTTCTGTGGCTCGACGCCGCGTAACCAGTTGAGCAACGATGTCTGGTAGGGGGCGCGCAATTTCGACGCCAGCAGCCGGATGTCGGTATGGCGCCCGTCACTCGAGCGCTCCGGCATTAGCCCGACGCGGTCCACGTTGAGGATGAACAGCGAGCTCTCCGACAGCAGCGGGTGCCCGCGGACGGCGCGCAAATCGTTGAGCAAAGGCAACAGGATTAGAGGAATGTCGTGGCCGCCACCGGCCACGCGTTCGAGGTATTCGGGCATTTGCAGGAGCGCGCGCGACAACGCTTCGAGTCCTTCCTGCGGATTCGCCAGCTTGCGCTCGTGCAGCGCGCGCGTGACCTGGACCATTTCTTCGCCCAGCAGTGCCGCGCCGTGTACTTCGACCATGCGCAGCGCACCGGCGGCGCTGTGCAGCGAGGCAACCACTTCCTTCAGCGCGTCGCGGTCGCTGTCGTCACGCTCAAAGCGTTCGATCGCACGCGCGGCGCTGTCAAAGATCTCGACCAACTCACCGTTGATCCAGTGCAGCGCATCCGCGGTGATTTCCTGACGGGAACCGCTCATAGACTGTCCTGCTTCCAAAGCCGGTGTCCCGCGCACGATGCGCGGCCGGTACAACCTGTCATGTTCTGTCCGCGCGCTACTTGCTGTTACTTTGCGCCAGCAGCGCTTCGGGCGGCGGCAGATCCGCCGCTTCGTTCATCAACGCCTCATCGACGACCGGCTCCTCGGTCGACGTCTCGCGCGGCAGCGTAAAGCCGTCAACCGAGCGCCGCAGCGCCGACGACATTTCCGACAATTGGCCGATCGAGCGCGACGCGGCGCCCGTATTCTGGGCCGTCTGTGCGCTGATTTCCTGCAGCACGCCCATGTTACGCGTGATGTCGGCAGCGGCCGTGGCCTGCTGGCGCGCAGATCCGGAAATGTTCTGAACCAGGCTCGCGATCTGGTTCGAGACCTTTTCGATCTCGTCGAGCGACGCACCGGCATTTTCTGCCAGCAGCGCCCCGCTAACCACGTCGGTCGTACTGCGCTCCATCGACACCACCGCCTCGTTGGTGTCCGACTGAATTGTCTTGACCAGCACCTCGATCTGCTTGGTTGCATTGGTGGCGCGCTCGGACAGCCGTTGTACCTCGTCGGCGACGACGGCAAATCCGCGCCCTGCCTCGCCGGCCATGGAGGCCTGGATCGATGCGTTAAGCGCCAGGATATTGGTCTGCTCCGCGATGTCGTTGATCAGCTCGACGATGTTGCCGATTTCCTGGGTGCTCTCGCCAAGACGCTTGATGCGCTTGGATGTGTCCTGGATCGTTTCGCGAATCGTGTTCATGCCGTCGATGGTGCGGCGTACAGCTTCGGTACCCTTGTGGGCGATCTCCACCGAGTGACGCGCAACGTCGGCCGAGCGCTCGGCATTGCCCGACACTTCTTCGATCGATCCGGCCATATTGGCGATGGACTCGGTGGCGGCGAAGACCTGCTTCGACTGGTTCTCACTGGACTTGGCCAGGTGATTGGCCGACGCGTCAGTCTGCTGCGCGAGACGTTCAACCTCGGTTGCCGCACCGTCGATCGTCGATACAAGGTCACGTAGCGCCTCGATCGCGTAGTTGATCGAGTCGGCAATGGCGCCGGTGATGTCCTCGCTAACCGTCGCTTCCACCGTCAGGTCGCCGTCGGCGAGGCTGCCCATTTCGTCCAGCAGCCGCAAAATAGCCTGCTGATTGGATTCGTTTTGTTCCGTCACCTGCGCCAGCTGCACCTTGTCGTCACCGCTGCCGCCGCCGCCGCGCATCAGCACCAGCGTGACCAGACCGGCCAGGCCCAGCAGCGCCAGCGGCAGGTATCTGGCCAAGCCGCCAGCGCTGCCATCGGCCGTGCTCTTGTTGATCAACGTGAACATCGATTGCACGGTCGAGCCAATCTGCAGTGCGTCGCTGCGCACGGCCTGTGCGCCAACCGACGCCTCGATACCGCTACGCACGGCACCGCTGAAGTCATAGTAGCTGGTGGTCAGATCGGCAAGCTGGGCGCTGCCGCCGGTCACGGGCACCACACCCAGGCCGGTTTCTTCGCCGCCAAGCGCGCGCAGAATCTGGTTGACGAGTGCATCGGCGCTGGTCAGCCGACCCTCGATCTCCTCGCGATCGCCCGAACCGGCCGCCAGCATGTCGCTGTTGGAGACCATACTGCGCGCCTGGGCCTCGATGCGCTCCACCAGCGGCATAACGCGTGCGCGCTCCGCGGCATTCAACGCCGCCGTGAACTCGCCCAGGCCTGTCAACAGGACCGGCAGTCTCTGGTTGAGCCCCGCCGCGGCGTCGTGACTGGCAAGCACCGATTCGCGACCCTCGATCAAGCGCCCAAGTGCGGTCGTGAACTGGCCCCAGCTGCGGCGCATGGATGCAGCGTCGCTGTCGTCCAGGCCGGCCGCGACGTCGGCGGCTGAGGGCAGCACGCGCTGGCGCCTGACGAGCTCGTCGAACACGGCGGCATTGCCAGAGAGCGCGTCGCCTGTACGCAGGGCGATACTCTGGGCCGTGGCGACATGCCGCGCCACGTTGCCACCGGCGCCCGCCGATGCGCCCGAGCGCAGAAAGACGACCACCGCCGCCGCGAGCAGCAGCGCCAGAAGGAGGAGTCCGAGCAGCGAGCGAGCACGCCCGCCTGTTCCTGTGTTTGCCATATCAAATCATCCGCTTGGTTGTCATTGATCCGATGCTGCACATCGGACCGAAGGCCCTGTCGCTGCGCGTCATGTTGCGCTCAGCAGGCGAGGACTTTGAATTACTTTCAAAAAACTTAAGACCGGCCACAGCTCCTGGTCGCGCGCAAAGGCCCCGTCAATAAAATCGGACAGGATGGGCCCGGCGCCGTCGCCTGTCGTCATATCGACATGATCCTCCGGCGCAAAACGCCGGAATCCGAAGACCTCGTCAACGACGACCGCCATCGGCACTTCGTCGCTGTTGACCAGGACAACCCGCGTCGTGCGTACGTCCGCAACGGGCGCGCCGCCGCACAGTACTTTCAGATCGACCACCGGCATGAGCTGGCCACGTACATTGGCCAGGCCCAGAAGCCACGGCTGCGCCCCGGGAATGCGGGTCAGGGACGGCCGTTTCATTACTTCACGAATCTGCTCCCGCGGTACGACCAGACGATCGTCGCCCACACGCAGACCGACACCGACCCATTGTGCGGCGTCTGTACTGCTGGCGTAACGGGCGACCGCCCGCCGTTCCATTTCCAGCAACAGTGCAAACGGCTGCGCCGCGAGCTCGCGCAACGGGATTTCAGTGGTGTCGACGTTATTCATGATGACACGTTGCTACAAACGGCTACGCGGCCAGCGCGGCACGGGCCCGCTCCAGCAGTTCCACCGTATCCACAGGCTTGACGATGTAGTCAACGGCGCCCTGACGCATGCCCCATATGCGATCGGTTTCATGGCTCTTGGTCGTGACCATGATCACGGGTATCGACGCCGTTTGGGGATCCTTGTGCAACCGCCGCGTGGCCTGGTAGCCGTTCATGCCCGGCATGACCACATCCATCAGGATCAGGTCCGGCCGCCGCTCGCGGGCCAGGGCGAGCCCTTCGTCGCCGTTGTCGGCGCACACGGTCGTGTACCCCTGTTCCTCGAGCGCCGTCTTGAGCACGTGCACTTCGGTGGGCGAATCATCGATGATCAGTACGAGCGCCACGGCTAGCGTTCCACGTGGCGTTCAATGGCGCCGATCAGCTCGTCGCGCGTGAACGGCTTGGTCAGATACTGCTCCGACCCCACGATGCGCCCGCGCGCGCGGTCAAACAGCCCGTCCTTGCTTGAGAGCATGATGACCGGCGTCTTGCGAAACACGGTGTTGTTCTTGATCAGCGAACAGGTCTGGTAACCGTCCAGGCGCGGCATCATGATGTCGACGAACACGATATCCGGCTGGTGATCGGCAATTTTCGATAACGCATCGAAGCCATCGGTGGCGGTAAACACCTCGCATCCCTCCTTGGTCAGCAATGTCTCGGCTGTGCGTCTGATCGTCTTGCTGTCGTCGATGACCAGCACTTTCAGACCGCTCAGGGTGTTTTGCTCGGCATTTGTCATGGGGGTCCTCTCGATACTTTACTGAAAAATAAGAAAGTATCCGAAACAGGCCAGACGTTTTATCATATCGGGCAGCAGCCTGCCATTTCATCAATCACAGTTTCCGATAACCGTTCCCCCAGGAGCCTCTCTATGGCCAATGCCCCACGCCGGCTCGGCGTCATTATGGACCCGATCGCGGACATTACGCCGTACAAGGACTCGACTTTGGCCATGCTGCTGGCGGCATCGGCGCGAAACTTCGAGTTGCTGTACTTCACGCTGCACGACCTGAACCTGCTCGACGGGGTTGCGATCGGCCGTGGCCGCCCGCTGAAAGTGTTTGACGACAACGCTCACTGGTACGAACTGGGCGACGCGACCGACGTCCGACTCGGCGACCTCGACGTGCTGCTGATGCGCAAGGACCCGCCGTTCGACATGGAATTCGTCTACGCCACCTACATCCTGGAACGGGCGCAACTGGCCGGTGCGCTGGTGGTCAACCGGCCCGACAGCCTGCGCGATGTCAACGAAAAAGCCTACACGGCCTGGTTTCCCGAGCTGTGCCCGCCGACTCTCATCACCCGCTCGATGTCGCGGATGAGCCAGTTTCTGCAGGAGCAGGGCAAAATCGTGGTCAAGCCCCTCGACGGTATGGGCGGCAAGTCGATTTTTGTCGTGCGCCAGGACGAGCCCAATCGCAGCGTGATCTTCGAGACACTGACGGACAACGGGCAGCGTTTCGCCATGGCCCAGGGCTTTATCGCGAAGATCAGCGAAGGCGACAAGCGTATTTTGATCGTTAACGGGGAAATCGTGCCCTACTGTCTGGCGCGCGTGCCCGCCAAAGGAGAGGCGCGTGGCAACCTGGCCGCCGGTGGCCGCGGCGTACCGCAACCGCTGGGCGACGACGACTGGCGCATCGCCCGGGCCGTTGCACCGACGCTGGTCAGGCTGGGCCTGTGGTTCGTCGGACTGGACGTGATTGGCGACCGGATCACCGAGATCAATGTCACCAGCCCGACCTGCATCAGGGAACTCGACGACGCCTACGACCTGGATATTGCAGGCGACCTGATGGATGCCATCTTGAACTCGCTGGAGGCCGCCTGAGCCGGCCCAGGCGCCAGGCTGTAAGCGTCCCGGTGTAATAAGACGGCGCCGTTTTCGCCGCTGCGCGGCACCGGTGGGCGCAGCGCCGGCTGCCGGCACGCTACGATTTTGTTAAATACGTCGCACCGATTGACCAACCAGGCGGCTATAATCATAGGTTACGACGCCGCCGGACATCGACCTTGCACTACGCCGCCACCGCCAGCCAGGACCGCCTCGTCACGACCCTGTTCGTGGCCGCGATTGTGCACGGCGTCCTGATCATGGGCGTGTCGTTCAGCGGGCTGCTGCCCTTAGCGGCCAAAACCGCACCCAGTCTCGAGGTCGTTCTGGTGCAGAGCAAAACGCAAAAAAATGTCACGCCCGACGAGGCGCTGTATCTGTCCGAGCGCAGCATGAGCGGCTCGGGCACCACCACCGAAAAGGTGCGCGCACGATCGCAAATGGCCACGGCCCAACTCGCCAACAACGCCGGCGACGATGCGGGCTCGGCGCTGGTTGACATGCTGCGCGAAACCGCACCCCAGAGCCTTAGCCTGGTTGCTGCCAGATCGCTGTCGCGATTTTCCGTGCGCGCGTTGCAGGAGCCCAACGAGGAGAGCGCCGACGCCACGCGTCGCGCAAAACTGATGCGGGCCGAGGCGGCGCGCGACGAACTGGTCGACGAGATCGACCAGGTCACGCAATTGCACAGCGACCAGGTGCGGGAACTGTACGTGGCCGTCAACACGCGCCAGGCCAGTGTTGCGCGTTACCTGGCGCTATGGAAAAAGAAAATCGAGCAGGTCGGCACGTTGAATTTTCCCAACGACGAAATGCTGCGCGGGCTGACCGGTAACCCGACGCTGGAGGTCGCGATTCGCAGCGACGGCGCGCTGCACGACGTGCGCGTGCGTGAATCTTCAAACCACGCACGTATCGACCAGTCCGCCATGCGCATCGTGCGCCTGGCCTCTCCGTTCGACCCTTTCCCGGCACCGGTGAAACGCGAGTACGATGTCATGCGTTTCGTTTACGAGTGGCAATTTGTCGACGGCCGCCGCGCCGAGGGCAGCGTGCGCGCGGCCAGCACCGCGCGCTAGTCCTCACCCGCCGCAAAACCCCAATCTGTGCACTTTGGGCCCGCCGCGCCTTGCCTGCGCGCGAGCACCGGCTAATAATATGCGCATGAGCGACTACGCCTCACTATCCAATCAATTTCTGATCGCGATGCCGAGCCTGGCAGATCCCAATTTCGAGCGCTCCGTAACGCTTATCTGCGAACACACGGCCGAGGGCGCACTGGGTCTGATCCTCAACAAGCCGACCAACCTCCAGATTCGCGAGGTGTTCGAGCAACTCAAGCTGGATCACGCCGATACGCTGCAACCGGACCAGCCGGTGATGCACGGCGGGCCGGTGGCCACCAGCCGCGGATTCGTCCTGCACGGTGAGGGCGGCGAGTGGGAGTCAACGCTGGCGCTTGGCGATGGCCTTGGCCTGACCACATCGCGTGACATCATGGAGGCGATCGCCGGCGGCAAAGGGCCGGCGCATTCGCTGTTTGCACTTGGCTACGCCGGCTGGACCGCGGGCCAGCTCGAGGCTGAAATGGCGGAAAATGCCTGGCTGAGCGTGCAGCGCTGTGACGAGCTGATCTTCGACACGCCCATCGAAGGGCGCTGGGACGCCGCCACCCGTCTGCTGGGTATCGACCCGAACCAACTTTCAACCTTCGCCGGGCACTCGTGATTCGCGAGTCGCTGGGGCGCGCCACGGCGCCTGTCAACGAAACGCTGATGGCCTTCGACTTCGGATTACGCCGCATCGGCGTCGCCGTGGGTAACCGCATGCTGGCCACCGCCAACGCGCTCGATACGCTCCACAGCAGCGCCGGCGGGCCGGATTACCGCGCCATCGCCCGCCTGGTGGACGAATGGCGTCCGGACCGCCTGATCGTGGGCTCGCCGCTGGGGCTCGACGGCAAGGCCAATCCGATGACCCGCGCCGCCGACCGCTTTGCCAAAGAGCTGGTCACGCGGTTCGCCCTGCCCATCGAACGCATCGACGAGCGACACACCTCGGTCGAGGCAGCGGACATGATCCGCACCGCCAGGCGCGCCGGTCGCCGACGTCGGGCGCGCGCCGAAGATGTCGACAAACTCGCCGCGCAGGTTATCCTTCGCAGCTGGCTTGACCGCAATGCAATACCACCCGACGGCACCGATGCAACACCTGATTAATCTTTCCGACCTGTCCGCGGACGATATCCATGCCCTGTTCGACCGCGCCGAGGTCCTGGCGCGGCAGGAACGGCTGGAACCCTCCCTCGAAGGGCGTCACATCGCCAACCTGTTTTTCGAGCCATCGACACGTACCCGCGTGTCGTTCGAACTGGCGGCGCGCTCGCTGGGTGGCAGCGTCGTCAACCTCGACGTGCAGAATTCGTCGTTTACCAAGGGCGAGACCCTGGTGGACACGTACCGCACGCTCGAAGCGATGGGCATCGACGCGTTTGTCGTGCGCACGGCCCAGCCTGGCGTCATTCAGGACCTGGGCCGGGTTGTCGGGCGCAACGTCGCCGTGTTCAACGCCGGCGAGGGCGACGCCGCGCATCCGACCCAGGGTCTGCTCGACGCGCTGACCATACGCCAGCACAAGGGCAATTTTGACCAACTGTCGATCGCTATCGTCGGCGACGTCTCGCATTCGCGTGTCGCGCGCTCCACGCTGCGGGCGCTGTCGATCCTGGGCTGTCAGGATCTGCGCATCGTCGCCCCGGCGGCGTGGCAGCCGCCGGCGCAGCAGATGCCGCAGGTGGTCATTACCGACAACCTTGAGATGGGCATCCAGGGCTGCGACGTGGTCATGGCGCTGCGCATCCAGAACGAACGACTGCGCAACAGCGAGCGTCTGGACCGCGATCAGTACGTCAGCCACTTCTGCATCACGCAACAGCGCCTGGCCGCCGCGAAGAACGACGCCATTGTCATGCACCCCGGGCCGATCAATCGCGCTATCGAAATTGCCGACGAGGTGGCCGATGGGCCGCAATCGGTCATTCTGCGGCAGGTCAGCAACGGCGTGACAATCCGCCGCGCGCTGTTTGACACCGTGGCGCGCTCGCGCGGCTGGTTCGATTCGTGAGCGGTCGTGAGCATCGCGGCACCATTTTCGTCGATGACGGCGAGGTGGTCAGCCAGGAGCAATTCGACGGTGAACAGTTCGTCACCCGCATTCGCGCCGCGCAGACCGCGCGTCATGCCATCCCCGGCAGCTTCGCCCACATTACCTGTGACGATGCGATCCCGATGCGCCGGCCATTGTCGATCATGCGCGCCCACGCGGACGAAGGCTGGATCGAAGTCCTGTACAAGATTGTCGGCACGGGGCTGCGCCACCTGTCACAGCGACGCCCCGGCGACACGCTCAGCGTACTTGGTCCCATCGGCAAACCGTTCACGCCGCACCCGACACGGCCCAAAGCACTGCTGATCGGCGGCGGCGTCGGTATTCCGCCGATGATCTTCCTGGCGGAGGTGCACCGGCACGACCCGCATAGCGCATGGGAGCCGCTGGTGCTAATGGGCTCGGAGATCCCGTTTCCGTTTGCGTGCGTGCCGTCGAAGATCGACGTCGCCGGTGTCGGCGCGCCGGCCACCCACGCGATGCGTTTTTTGGAGGAGTTTGGGATTGCCAGCCGCCTGAGCAGCGCCAGCGGCATCGCCGGTTGCTTCGACGGCTACGTCACACAACTGGCCGCCCAGTGGCTCGAGGCGTTACCGGCGGCACAACTCGCGCAGGTGTGCATTTATGCTTGCGGGCCGACGCCCATGCTCGAAGCCTGCGCGCGCGTCGCCCAGCGCTTTGACGTGCCGTGTCAGGTGTCGCTGGAAGAGTACATGGCCTGTGCCGTCGGCGGTTGTGCCGGCTGCACCGTGCCGGTGTACGACGGCGACGAGGTGGCGATGAAGCGCGTGTGCGTGGACGGCCCCGTGTTCGACGCCTCGGCGGTGTTTCCAGCGCCCGGCTGACTAGCCGAAACTGATGCGCGTTTCGAGATTGGCGCGCGAATCGGCGCTGACCAGCGCGTCTTCCAGCGAAATGCGGCCGGCCCGGTAGAGTTCGAACAGCGAATCATCGAATGACTGCAGGCCGGGCTCGGACGCGTTGGCGACGGCTTCCTTGATACCCCCGACGTCGCCCTTGAGGATCAGGTCCTGGATGTGCGGCGTGTTGAGCAGCACCTCGACGGCCGCGCAGCGCGAGCCGCCCTTCCCGGCCACCAGGCGCTGGGAGATGATCGCCCGCAGGTACTGCGACAGGTCCATCAGGATCTGTGCGTGCTGCGTGGTCGGAAACATATTGATGATCCGGTCGAGCGTTTCGGCGGTGTTGTTGGCGTGCAGCGTCGAGATCGCGAGATGGCCGGTTCCAGCCAGCGCCAGCGCCGCCTCCATCGTCTCGCGATCGCGAATCTCGCCGATCAGGATGACGTCCGGTGCTTCACGCAGCGCGCTTTTTAGCGCCTTTTCATACGACCTCGTATCGACTCCGATCTCACGCTGGTTGATCAGCGCCTTTTTGTTTGGATGCAAAAACTCGATCGGATCCTCGATCGTCAGGATGTGATCGGCCGAGCTCTCATTGCGATGATTGATCATGCCGGCCAGGGTCGTGGACTTGCCCGATCCGGTGGCTCCAACCATCAGGATCAGTCCACGACGACGCATCGACAGGTCCTTGAGCACCATCGGCACGCCGAGGTCTTCGAGCCGCGGCAGGTCGGACGTGATGTAACGCATCACCATCGCCACGTTGCCACGCTGGTGGAACACGTTCACGCGGAAACGCCCGAGCCCGGGCTCGGACACTGCGAAATCGATTTCCAGTTCGCGCGCGAATTTGTCGAGCTGCTCCTCGTTCATCAGGCCAAACGCCGCCTGTTTGACCATCTTCGGAGTCAACTCCATGTTGTTGACCGGGACGATGCGTCCCTCGATCTTGATCTTGACCGGCGCATAGGTGGTGAAGAAGAGGTCCGAGGCTTTCTTCTCGACCATCAGTTTAAACAGGGGCTTGGTATTCATCGGTTAGAACTGCTTCGCTTCTGTCTCGTGTTCCATGATGCGCAGGCTCTGGGCGCCTTCCTCTACCGCACGGAACTCGCGCTTGCTTTCAAGCTTGATGCGCAGGCGCAATTCGTTCTTGGAGTCGGCGTTGCGCAGCGACTCCTCGTAACCAATCAGCCCCTCTTCATACAGCTCGAACAGTGCCTGGTCGAAGGTCTTCATGCCCATGCGAGTGGACTTGGCCATCACTTCCTTGATCTGTGCTACTTCGCCCTTGAAGATCAGGTCGGAGATCAGCGGCGATGCCAGCATGATCTCCATCGCCGCGATGCGGCCCTTGCCGTTCTCCAGCGGCACCAGGCGCTGCGATACCAGCGCGCGAATGTTCAGCGACAAATCCATCAGCAACTGGTCGCGGCGCTCTTCCGGGAAGAAGTTGATGATGCGATCCAGCGCCTGGTTGGCGCTGTTGGCGTGCAGCGTGGCCAGGCACAGGTGACCGGTTTCGGCGAACTGAACCCCGTATTCCATGGTCTCGCGATCACGGATCTCGCCGATCAGGATGACATCCGGCGCCTGGCGCAGCGTGTTTTTCAGCGCCGCGTGCCACGATTCGGTGTCAACGCCTACTTCACGCTGAGTGATGACGCAGCCACGATGAGG